>Ga0228536_1000605_pt1 | contig 58738 bp, 43 predicted proteins | sample SJ1Smetagenome_FD_168611 | JGI IMG/M metagenome (GOLD analysis project Ga0228536, IMG submission 168611) | Enriched culture of PCE-dechlorinating microbial communities from Ithaca, New York, USA - SJ1.S | ecosystem: Engineered > Modeled > Simulated communities (microbial... > Unclassified...
CGTGTACGATTTACGCATCTTGCGGTCTCCTAATAAAGGTAACTTATTTTTAGTTGATGCTATTACGTTACCTTGACCGCAAGATTTTTCAACTCACTTTCAACGACAATCGGGACATGTTCCAGTGTTTGCCACAGTCTCGACATATCCCATCGCCCATCCGGCAGAAAACGATGGTAAGCATCGTGAGTCCGCAGCCCCGACGGGTCGGCAAACGGAAGTATGCCCGTGACGGTTCGCCGGGTGGTACACAACACCCATCCGGTTATCAGCCGAACAAAAATGTCGGCGCCCGGAGCGGTAAAAATCGGGAAAAACTGTTGAAGAAGTTCTGTCCATGTCGAAGTAATACTGTACATATCGACCTCCCTGTCTTAATCTTAAATCCAATAAAGACATCGGCGGGTCGATATGTTTTTGTTCATAAACCATTAAATTTAACCGCCTAAAAAGTGCGAAAGTTTACTTATCCTTATTTTTAATGGATATGAAGAAATATCAGAAGCCCTGCTTATCTTCTCTGCCCTGTTCAGATGGAGCACTAAGCGAAACACTTGTCCATTCTCCATAATCCATATTTTATAAAACTCCTATTTCCAAACCCGAAACTTGTTATAGTTATATCGATGTCAGAATATTTGTCAATTCATAAATTTTTATTTTTTGGGATAGACAGGGAACATCGTATCCCCTCCCCCTTAAGCGGATACGGTGAATGACAATGAAATGGTATCAGGAGTTAAAAAACCCTGTGGGCTGGGGGTATCCCCATCGGTTCGTATTTAATCGTGCATTCTCGCAACAAGCCCCACAGGCAGTTCTTGCCCCTTGACATTCGAGCCGCCTGAGCCTACAATCCCTGACCTTTATCGAGAACAAATGCTTAAAATCGGCTCAATACAACTGAATAATCCGTTTCTGCAGGCGGCGTTAAGCGGCTATACCGACTACCCCATGCGGATCATTGCCCGGCGGTTCGGGTGCCCCCTGACCTTTACCGGCGTGATGCTGGACCGCATATCGCTTCACCCCAAGGCCATCAAACAGACCAAGTTTCATTGTCTGGACGATGAGCACCCGGTTGCTGCCCAGATTTTTGGACACGATCCTGAGATAATTGCTCAATCCGCCGCACAATTCCGCCGGCTTGGTTATGATATAATTGACCTGAATTTTGCCTGCCCGGTCCCGAAAGTGCTTCGTCGGGAACGCGGCGGCTGGCTGATGCGTAAGCCGGATATCGTGCGAGAGGCTTTCCGACGAACAAGGGATACCGTTGACTGCCCTGTTATGATGAAATTGCGGATTGGATTTGACCACAGCGAGGCCGCCAGAGAAGATTTCTGGCGGATTATTGACAATGCCGCCGCCGATGGTGTTGATGCCCTCGGGATTCACGGCCGGACTGTCGAACAGAAGTATAAAGGCAAAGCAGACTGGTCGGTCATCGCAGAAGTCAAAAAGAAATACCCCAAATTGACACTCTTCGGCAGCGGCGATCTGATGGACGCCCCTGCCATTTTACAGCGTATGCGGGAAACCAGCGTTGACGGTGTCTTGATCGCTCGCGGGGCCATTGGAAATCCCTGGATATTTTCCGACAGCATCGCCCTTTGGGAAGGAAAATCCCTGCCGCAGCCCCCCAGCCTCCCGGAACAGGCAGACATCATGCTCCAGCACTATGAAATGATCAATCAGGAACGCCCCGGACGACGCGGGGTTTCCTTTTTCCGCAAATTTTCCGCCCGCTTTGCCCACCGGCACCCCGAACGTAAAAAAGTGCTTCTGGACTTTATGCGGGTCAAAGAACCCCAAAAACTCCGGGAACTGATTCATCAGTGGTACATTCAATACGCCTAAACCGGCATCTTTATCACAAATCCAGCTCAATACAGACAATGTCTTGTCATTATTAGTCATATATAAAAACCTGTAACCACATATTTCTGTATCTCGTCTAAATTAACAGAATTTGGAGTAACTACTGGAAATCCCGGAGTTCCTTTATTATAATAGTGGACATTGCAGGTTTTATATGACAAATAGAATCAAATATATCGGGTTGTTTTTAGTCATTGTGGCCGGGATTGTACCGGTTTGGGGGGCGCCATTGAATCCCGCCCAGATCAACCGCCATGCCAATTGGGTTCTCCACGCCGACATGGATACCTTCAAATCCACTACGATGTCTGCATTTTTACGGCAGAAATCGGCCGAGGCAGGGCTTGAAGAAAAGATGGAGCAATTCAAAAAAATGTTCTCATTTCATCCGATTGACGATGTACACGGTGTCAGTATTTATGGATTTGATAATGAACAGGACCAGGCGGTAGCCCTGATTCATGCGGAATTCAACGCCAATAAGCTGATCAGCCTGCTGACTCAGCCGGAAATGGTAACCTACGGGCCTCATACGATTTATAGTTGGAAGGCCCAAAATTCCAAGAAAAATAAGCGTGAATACGGCACCATCTGGGGTTATAATCTGATCATTATGTCCGGCTCGCTCGAATCGGTGCAGCAGGCGATTGATGTGCTGGATGGAACGACAGAAAATGCGGCAACAGGGTCTTATTTGTCGGGTTTCATTGCCGAGCCTGGACAGTTCTTATATGTCCGAGCCGACCAGGTCTATGAAATCGCCAAGAATGACCCGGACGACATCATGATGAAGCACATGGAACAGCTTCTGATGACCGCCGGTGAAGTCAATGGGCGGTTTCAGTGTCGTGTTGATGTCGGGATTCCATCGCAGGACAAACTGGTGGAAATTGAGCAGATTTGTCGGGGCTTGCTGGCATACGGCCTGCTGGATGTAAAACAGAATAATCCGGAGTTGTCGCCGATTCTTCAGGCGATTCAGATACAGCCCAGCGCGGGGTTAATGAGCGTCTGGATGGAATATAAAAGCTCGGATTTTGTGGATGCGCTGAGCAAGGCGGCCAAAAGGATGACCGCCAAAGAGAACGCGACTGTCAGCGGCACCGACAAGGCCGTGAGCAATCGCAATTAATCTTTTTTGAAAGGCTATGAGGATGGCCAGTTCAGATACAACAGTCAGTTTTGTTCTGGGTCAGACCGTTCTGGCAGGCGAGGCGCTGGATGCCGCCCGCAAGACTGCCAGTTCGAACCGACGTGAACTTGTGATTGCCGCCAAGGCAGGCTGCAGGGACTCGTTCACTGAACTCGTACGACTGCACACCGACAGTATTCTGCGATTCTTCTATGCCAGACTCCGCAATCTTGCCGATGCGGAAGACCTGGCCCAGGAAACCTTTCTTCTGGCCTGGCGGAACATTGACCAGTGCCGACAGGACAGCAGCTTCAGCGCCTGGTTATTCACGATCGCCCTGAATCAGCTTCGAACCCGTATGCGGCGTAAAAAAATCCTGCTTCCGCTGACCAATATTCTACGCTGCACCAAGCCCGGCCCCGACCAGAGCGTCGAAGGCAAGGAAGAAAATCAGCAGCTCTGGGATGTTGCGGAAAAACATCTGAGCAGCGATCAATATACCGCCATGCTGCTTCGGTATCGGGCGGAACTGTCAACCATGGAAATCGCCGAAGCCATGAATAAAACCCATTCGCACGTGAAGGTGCTGCTGCATCGGGCCAGAATCAAGCTTCACAGCCGGATCGAGCGGACGGAGTTTTCCGAAGCTGCCGCGGAATAGCGGTTGGGCAGCAATTAAGTTGGACCGAGATGATTGGATAAAACAATACGATGATATGCTGGTATTACAAATGGAAGATTTCAAAGCTCGCCGATGAAAACGACGCAGTGCTGTCGCATGATGTCGCCGGCCATTTGAAACATTGCGAGCATTGCCGACGGTTTTATCATCTGTGTCGCGGAATCGAGCGGGAACTGGATATTGAAATGCCTCTGCCGGCCAGGGCATCTCTGGACGTTCAGCATAAAGTCGCCGAGCATCTTAACAGCACGACGATCAGCCATAAGCGGCGGATTATCCATCGCCGGCATCGCTGGTCTGTGGCAGCGGCAATCCTGCTGCTGGCTGTTCCTGCGGCTGTCATGTGGACGATTTCCAGCGATTTGTCCGTCATGCTGCAAAAAGAACAGGCTCTGGGTCAGGATATAACCACCCTGCCGGCCCTGGTCAATCGCCAATGGATTGATGAACACAAGCAGATTATCCCCTCCGAATACAAATTAGTCAGCCCATTCCGGCAGCAGGTCCAGGAATTGACTCAGAGCGGACGTCAGGCGGCAAAATTCATGTTTGCCTGCTTAGATCCGGGATTGGGGATGACTGAAGAAGAATCGGAAGACAAGGATCCGGTCATCATTGATTATACCTACCTGACTCCCCGTCAGCCGAATTAGATTTGTTTTCACGGCAGTTTGACTGCAAGGCAGTTCATTTATAGCTGAGTATTCCGTCTTTGTCCGCGCATATCCCCGATTTCAATCCCTGTTATAATCCGCTTAAGGGCAAACGGGATTGGCACATTCCAGCCATGCGGCCGCCATTCGGGTCAGGTCATTCATGTCCACAATACAATCTCCCGTGACATCGCCGTCCAGTGCACATTGGTACACTGCAAAAGCGGCATTGCTGATATCGTAAACACCGGGATTGGCCATATTGGATATTCTGATCCGGCACTGCTGCGCATCGATCAGGGGTACGAGCCACGCATAGGAGCCGCTGTTGCCGATGTTGGCAGGATAAACCTGCGACCAGGACAGGCCGTTGTCAACCGAAAACTCAATCAGCACCGTATTGATTGTGCCGGTGTAACTCCAGGTGATATTCTGGACAGAACCGCCCTTTATTACTTCGGTCCCGTTGGGAGTAAGCAGCGTCAGGGTAGAAGCAGCAGGAGCAACCACACGCAATCCTTCCAGGTTTTGGATACCCCATTGATTGGGGGCACCAAACGTACTGAGATTCTTTCCACCATCATAATCCGCGGAATTGGCTGTTATCGCAGCAGAGGGAGTCGCTTCCAGCTTAAAGACTTCATCACTGCCAATCCCGGATGCGGGACTGACACCCTCGCCGGCAGGACCATAAACGATAACGCCGGAGGCATTGCGAATACGAAGCTGCCAGTTGCTGCTGTTGACAGGGAAACTGGAAGCCTCGATATATAATCCGTCGGATCCATTATTGGCCTGAACATTGATCCACCAGTCACCCGCCGCGGGATTATAACTGATATCACTGGGGACATTTTCAGAGACTGTAATAATAGTTCCGCTTCGCAGGTCGGACCAGATGCTGTGGCCGGTCAAATCCAGTGTTTCATCAAGCAATCCATCGGTGTAAATGTCGAATTTCCAGTATCGCATATCCAGATGGTCCGTAATGACCACCAGTTCAAACCAGTCGCCGCCATTGCCGGGCACTCTGCCAAAATACGAATCGGAGGCTCTCCCTCCGGCTTCATCAATCAGGGCCGTACCACCTCCCAGATACGAGGAATCATCGACTGCATTATATTCATTCAGAATTACAGAAGCGCTAAAAGCACTGCCGACAAAGACCAGTACCAAACTAAATACAGAGAAAAAGACTCGTTTTAACATTTCGACATCCTTTCATTTCGCAGAATGCATCACTGTTGAAACAAAACTACCCCTCATATAAAATGAATTATACCAAATTACCTCTGTTTTTGTCAAGACTATTTACTTTCCCCTGTATTCCGACAGTATTATTCCGGTTTGTGCTTATCGACCAGAGGATACTCTATTACAGGCTATGACTTCTTGAGTTTTTTGATCACAATCGCCCTGCCCAGAACCAGCAACAGTAAAAGGGCACACAGGTTACCAAACCAGGCGGGAAACATATCGCCGTGTGCACAGATAGTCTCTTTGGGGACGCCACGGAATAACAGATCGATAAGAAATCCTGCCGTGAACGATGCAATTACTACGGATACAAGATATAGAACGGCTGTCTTTTTACCCAATACCGACCATAATGTCGTGAAGGCCGCGGCATTGGTCGCCGGGCCGGTCATCAAGAAGACCATGGCCGCTCCGGGATTAAGCCCTTTGGCAATCAGGGCGGCTGCAATCGGGACCGAGGCGGCGGAACAGACATACATTGGAATTCCAATAATCATCATCACAATCATCGCCAGGATTCCCCCACCAAAAGTTAAATAGGTGGAAAAGAAATCATCCGGCACCAGAATGGAAATCACTGCGGCGATGACCAATCCCACCAGCATGGCTTTGCCGATGTCGGCAGGCAGAACAAAAAACGCATAGCGTAATGCTTTGAGCACCGGATTTTGTTTGTTCGCCTGCTTTTCTCCGCTGCCGGATGCAGACTGGCCTGGATGAGCGTCATAGTTGTCAAACAAGCTCACCACGGTTCCGCCAAAAAGACCGCTGAGCATGGCCACGATGGGACTGAAAATCGCGAAGATCGGACCAAGCAGACTATAAACGATAAAAACATTATCCAGACCGGTCTGAGGTGTCGAAATGAGAAAGGAAACCGTCGCTCCTTTGCTGGCGCCGTTTTTATACAGAGACATCGACACGGGGATTACGCCGCAGGAACATAATGGCATCGGCACACCGAACAGCGAGGCTTTTAAGATCGACCAGAATCCTTTTGAACCCAAGTGACGTTCCACAGTCCTGGATGAAACAAATACGCTGATAATCCCGGCCACCAGAAAACCAAATAACAAATAAGGCGACATTTGAGTCAACGTCGCCCAGAAATTACTCAACAATAATTGAATGGATTCCCGCATATTATTCACCTACAAACACACTGTTTTAATAGGATATTATACGCTGAAAACTTCAATCTTGTTCAGATGCTTTGCGGGAACACCCTTTATTTAAAACATCCCTTCAGGTGTTAAATATTTCTCAGACAGAGGTTTAAGCCCGTTCATCCGCATTGCCCAGCCGCGAATTTGCAGATAAAAGACAAAAACATCCTGATATAACGCCATGTGTTTTTTGTCTGCCGCCAGAACAAGGCCCTGTTGATTCACATAAAAAGCCATCGGTGTCTGAGCTGTTTTATTTTGATGCCGGATTATTGCCTTCTGAATCACTTTCATTTCCGGCTGCTCAATCCACACGATGCCTCCGGCCAGATAAGTCATTTCTTCCGGAGTCATGGTTCCCTTGAACCATTCTCTTTGAGGCAAAGCACCATCGGGAGTTCGTATCCGATTTCCCCAAACCGGCCTGACGACCATCGAAGGACTCTGCATGCCCAGGCTGTCGCATATTCTGTCACACGTCATGGACAACTGTTTGCGATGAGGCAAACACACGGGCTTCAACACAGGCAGATTGTTTCGGCAGATTTTAATGACAGCACCAACAACCTGTTGGGCTTGTTCGGCTGTATCGCAACTGATTATGATCCCGTGATTAGACAGCAATAACATAGTGGGGACTTTATGATCTATCCTTCCCGATTGAAGATGCCGCTGAATTTGGCCGGCAGTTACGACTCCCAGCCCTCGGAAGGGAATCCACCGAAAATGATAATGCTTATTGAGGGCGGCCTGAAGTAATTCTTTTCCTGCACGTGAACACAGATATGGCAGCAGGTAAACCGGGTGCAGATGAACGACACACCGTCCCAGCAAGGCATGAAAAAACGTTTCAATGGAAGGCATCGCGGTGGAATCCAATTCATCACAACAGCACTTCAGCAGACCTTTGGTGATCTTTGCAGGCGTTGTTTTCGTATGAAGCAGCCGATTCAGCAGCCTTGTAACGCTGGCAATATCCACTTTACGCCAGCCCCGGGTGCTCGTCATCCTGCCCAGCTCCGAACCGCTGGCTTTAATGAACATCCCCCCATCATCGGTTTTAACGGAAATATTGCCGCCGCCCTTCCAGACTAATCGCCGGTCTGAGCCGAGTGTACGGGAAATATGTATCAATTCACGAAGTGATTGCTCCATTCATTTGTCCTTATTTCTGATTGGGATCTGGCGTCTGAGCCGTCGGCTCCGCAGGGGCTGGAGATGATTCCGCCGCAGGCAGGTCAATTTGCCCCTGACGCAGCATGCGCGCCTTCAGCACCGTCATTGCCGCCGAAAGCTGGGGGTCTGCCGCGAACAAGTCTCCATGCTGAACATCCGGCCCGGCCTTTTCGCCCAGTTTACGCCGAAACTCCAGCAGCGATTTAATCTCACCGCTTTTTAATTCGACCGCGACGGCCGGGGCAATCCCCCAGTCGGTCCGGTTTTCACGCTCGGCCTGATACCGGTTTTTGACCGGGCTTCCATCGGGCAGGTAATAAAATGCCGTGGTATATTTTAATTCGCAGCCGTCCCACCTGCCCTGAACAATCTCCTGAACAGAGCCTTTGCCGTAGCTGCGTGCTCCCACCAGAATAGCCCGATCATATAACTTGCAGCCCAGCGCCCCGGCGACAATCTCGGCGGCACTGGCGGTACCCGAATCCATCAGAATAACAATGGGGTATTGGCGCCCCTTGCCCTGTCCTTTGGCCGACCAGAGTGCGGTCTGTCCTTTGCGGTTTCGGCTGGCCACGATGGTTCCCTCGTCGAGGAACAGGCCTGCCAGTTCCGCCGCTTCATTGAGGAGTCCCCCGCCGTCACCGCGCAAATCCAATATCAATCCATGCAGTTTTTTCTGTTCAAGCTGAGTCAGAATATCCAGCGTTTTCTTTGCAATGCCTTCGGTGAAGCTTTGCACCTGGATATAGCCGATCCCCAGTTCGGTATTCAGCAGATAATCCCACTGATTCCCTGCCGCATCCCCGTTGCTTCGCACGGTTCCCTGCACCGACGGAACGACAATATCGCCTCGCGTCAACTGAATATCCCGGGGCTGCTCCTGCCCCCGCTGAATAGTCAGAGTTACCTGGGAATCCTTCGGGCCGGAAATCTGCTTGACCACACAATCGACCGGGACATCCTGGGTGGATTGCCCATTGACTGCGATAATCATGTCGCCGGCAAGAATCTCGGATTTCCATGCCGGTGAATCCGGGATAATGCTGACGGCCTTGATATATTTCTCATCCCGGGCCAATTGAATTCCCACGCCGGAAAACTTGCCGGTCAGCTCTTTTTCAAAATCCGCCACCTTGTCCGGCCAGACAATATCCGTATAGGGGTCCAGGGCAGCCAGGGCGGCATCCGCAAATTGCTCGACAATCACGCCGGCAGGCAGTTTCAGTATATTCTGATTATGAGTTAAAACCGACTGAAAGGTCGTCTCAAACTGCTCGCGAGTTAAGGAATTGGTTTCCCCCTTAAGTTTTTCCATCAGCAATTCGATTTCCAGCCGCCAGTCATCCACCTGTTTGGCATCGGCTGTAAACATGAACTCCGCGCTGCTTTCGCGAAAGACCAGCCCCAGCATCAGACATCGCTGCAGGGCTTTTTGGGTCATCTGCCGATAATCCGGAGGCGTTACATAACCCCCGTCCAGGGTTTTCACAACTTCCAGAAAGATGTCAGGGCGGATGGTATCAAATCGGCGTATGTCGCGACAGACACTTTTTTTCAAACCGCCTGATACAATTCTGAATGATTCAGCTTCTTCGGTAACTTGTGCGAGAAAAACATCATTGGGCTCAAACAGTCGCAGATAGGCATAGCCCTGCATGGCCTCGATAAGTTTTTCCTGTTCATAGAACGCCTTGCTTTTTTCACGGATACCTTCCAGAAACGATTTTACCTTTTGGTGATGCAGGATGTCTTGTTTCTGGGTCTCATCCGTGGCATATTCGAACGCCTTCAATAATCGATCCAATACCTCTTTATCACTGCGATTGGGATCAGAACGCTCCAACAGCTCGAACACCTGCTGGGTCTGGGCTTGATAAACAGATTGCCTCTGGCTGACCAATTCTTTCTGGAGGTTGAGGTAATCCCCGATCACTGTACCCAGCCATTGACTTTCCGGCGTGGCGGGTGAAATCGCCTGGATCGCTTTTTGGGCCTGTTCAAATTGCCCCTGCTCGATTTGCAGACAGATCGAGGCAATTTCGGATGCTTTCTGAGGCGAATCCCCAGCGGCCCAACTCCATCCGCAAAGACCTGCCAGCAACGCTATCTGTATAATACCTGTACGATATATTTTATAGTTCTTCATTATCCATTTCTCGTTATTTTAAAGAAATGATACTATACAGACCCCACAGCTAAATATCGAGAAAAAAACACTGTATCCCATGCACAAAAAACCCCGCTCATTATATGAGTCGGGGTTTGTTTTAATTCCAGTTTTTACACGGACTTATGGTCCAAAAAGCCCTCCAGCTTTCGCGCCCGGACGGGGTGCTGAAGCTTGCGGATGGCCTTGGCCTCCACCTGACGGACACGCTCACGGGTAACTTTAAAGATTCGCCCGACTTCTTCGAGGGTGTATGTATAGCCGTCGCCGATACCGTATCGCAGCTTAATGATTTCGCGTTCCCGGTAGGTCAGGGTTTTGAGCACCTGGTCGATGCGTTCCTTGAGCATTTCCTGGGTGGCCGACTGAACGGGCGACTCGGCTCGCTCATCTTCGATGAAGTCGCCGAAATAACTGTCCTCGCTTTCGCCGATAGGCCGATCCAGGCTGAACGGATGTTTGCTGATTTTCATCACACGCCGCGTCTCGGCCAGGCTCATTCCGGCCACTTCGGCGATTTCTTCCAGCGTCGCTTCCCGACCCAGTTCCTGCATCAGGTTTTTGCTGACGGTACGCAGCTTGCTCATCGTCTCGATCATGTGTACCGGAATACGAATCGTCCGGGCGTGGTCGGCGATGGCCCGGGTAATCGCCTGGCGTATCCACCAGGTCGCATAGGTGCTGAATTTATAGCCGCGGCGATATTCATACTTATCGACCGCACGCATCAGGCCGGTATTGCCTTCCTGAATGATATCCAGAAAACTCAGACCGCGATTGCGATATTTCTTGGCAATCGACACGACCAGACGCAGGTTGCCGCCGGACAGTTCCCGCTTGGCCTGCTCATACTGGCTGAATACCGCTTCAATCGCACGCAGGCGCTTGTCCAGCAGGCGAGGCGTCTCCAGCACCAGTTCCTGAAGCCCCATTAATTCCTGCCGCATCGCATCAATGTCTTCGACGGTGTAGTCTCTGCCGGGGCCAGTCTGAATCACCTGCTCCAACTGGTGCATCTTCTGCTGAATACTCTGCAGTTTCTTCATCATCGGCTGAATGCGGCTGGTCCGCAGGCCCAGTTCCTCCAGCAGCGTGGCTATCTTGCGGCGATTGCGATGCATCTGCTTGAGCGGCTGGCGGGCTTCTTCAATCGTCTTGGCCGCAACAGACTGCTCAAAATAACCGCTGTTTTTATCCAGCAGCTTGGTCACGGTCGCCAGGTTCATCGGCATCCGGTTTTTCAGCGTCGTCCGGACGGGCATTTCGCTGGAGCCCATCTTCATCGTCCGGTCGAACGGCAGCGCCCCTTCATCCACCTGCTGAAGGATTTCAACCGCGGTACGCGCACAATAATCGCATTCCAGAACCTTGCGACGGAAAGCCATGCGCGTCAATTCAATCTTCTTGGCCAGGCTGATTTCCTGGTCGCGCGTCAGCAGCGGAATCTCACCCATCTGCGTCAGATACATTCGCACGGGGTCGTCGATTTTACGCCCTTCGGTCTCGGCCAGCTCTTCTTCGAGCGTCAAGTCCTCGACGGCAATCTCGTCTTCCGGGCCAATCTGAACAGGCTCTTCAAATTCCTCTTCTTCGGGGGCCTTTTTGACATTGGCCTCATCGAGCAACTGAACGCCTATCTCATCCAGCGTCATCAGCAGACTGTCCAACTGGTTGGGGCTGATCACCTCATCGGGCAAATCATCGTTAAGCTCCTCATAGGTCAGGAAGCCCTTCTTTTTGCCCTTTTCAATGATGGACTGAATCGCCTGGTCCACTTTCTGGCGGGCGGATTCGTCCGTTTCAAAAGGATCCGCGCCGCCAAGCAAGGGCGTGTCCAGCGGATTGGCCTCCGGGACAAAGTCCTTGTCGTCGATATCCATCTCCGGCTCGCCGACCAGTTCCTTTTCTTCGGACATTGGTTCGTTGGTCTCGTTTTTCTTCTTCTTTTCCGACATATTCCGTTATTACCTTACGATTACGTATGCAATTTCAAGCCGACACGACATTCATCCCTGCGACGGCCGTTTGCCTTATTTTCGAACTCCCGGGCTTCTGAGATTATCCTTTCTCTGCAGAAGCATCTGATTTATTTTTTCGAGCGATTCCACATCATCGTCGCTCAGTGTTTTGCTGATATCCTGCGTCTGGCGCCGCATCAGGCAATACTGAAATGTCTCGACCGCATCATCCAGACGCCGGGCATAATCGCCCTTCTGTCCAGCCAGTTCATCCAGACGCATTAATTCCTGAGCCGCTTCCACCTGTTCAATCTGTCCCAGAAGCATCGTCAGCGTCGGCTCCTGACCTGCCCCAAGCAGTTCAAACAATACCCGGGCAATGGTCTTCATGTGTCCCTCGAACAGGTCCGGACTGACACGCCCCTGAACTCTGCCAAACAGGTTCGGCTCCCGCAGAAGCACTTCAATCATTTCCGACTGCGCCTGAACAAAAATATCGCTTTGCGGCTGTTCCTCATTCTTCGACGCCGCCGGCTGGGCCTGCGGTTCAGGGCCTTTTTGCTTTCGCCGGACCAGCTTAGCCAGCTCGCTGTCGATTCGACCCTGCGAAATGCCGATCATCTCGCTGAGTCGAGCCGTCAACACCGCCCGGCTGATGCTATCGACATTGCCCGCGACCATGGCAGACGCAATCGTCGTCAGAAATTTTTCGATCCTCTGCGATTTTTCCGCCAGGGCCTTATCGCCGGAAAGATTTCCGGACAGGCCTTTCCATGCATAGTCCATCACATCGACAGCATTATGCAAAACCTGCCTGAATGCATCGGCCCCCGCTGCAATCAGAAAATCGCACGGGTCCTTGCCTTCCGGCACAAACGCCAGACGCAAGTCCAGTTTCTCGGCTAAGCAGACTTCCAGCGCACGTTCCGCCGCCGACATACCCGCCACATCACTGTCAAAGACTAAAACCACACGCTTGCCATACCGTCGCAGAATCCGGGCATGGCCGGTCGTAAAACTGGTACCCAAAGCCGCCACCACATTACAGACGCCATATTGGTGGGCCATAATTACATCGGTATAGCCTTCCACAATCACGGCCGTCTCGCTTTCGGAGATGGCCTGACGGGCCTTGTCCAGACCGAACAGCGAATTGCTCTTGTCGAACAGCACCGTGGCCGGAGAATTCATATACTTGGCCGGGTCATTGGCCAGCGTCCGCCCGCCAAAAGCAATTACACGACCTGTTACGTCGTGTATCGGAAACATCAAGCGATTACGGAACTTGTCATAACAGCCGCCGTTTTCCCGACGTACAACAAGTCCTGCATCGACTAAAATCTGCTCACTCACTTTCGACGACAAGGCCTTTTGGGCCAGATCATCCCAGCTATCCACTGCCAGGCCCAACTGCCATATTTTTGCTGTAGCCTGAGTGATTTTCCTCTGTTCCAGATAACTTCGAGCCTGAATGCCCTTTTGTTCATTCCAGAGGTTATTCATCCACAATTTTCCAGCCCATTCATTCAGCTTCGCCAGTCGGTTCGCATCGATTGCCGAAGCGGAAGCAGGCCCCTGTGAAACACTTTTTGTGCGTTCCAGGCGAATTCCGGCCCGTTGGGCAAGCCGCTCCAGTGTTTGCGTAAATGAAAGATTCTCTTTCATCTGCACAAACTTCAGAACATCACCACCTGCTCCACACGCAAAGCATTTAAATATCTGTTTGGCCGGATTAACATACAGACTCGGTTTATGGTCGGTATGGAAAGGACACAGACCCACCAACTCTTTGCCCTTTTTGGTCAGGCTCAAATGTTCCGATATCACGTCAACGATATCGTTGGCCTGCTGTATCCGGCTGATTAGACTGGCATCAAACTGCATCGGCAAACCCGTTCCCTTGGTTCGACATCTATCCCTGGCATCCTGATTCGGGGCCGATTGTTGAAAACAAAGCCCATCACGCTAAAATAGCAGTCCCACCACCCGGTTTTTGAATAAAATCGCTCCGAATGAATGAAACGTGCAGATATTATAGTATAGAGGAAAAAGTCAAAAAGTCAAACAAGAGGGTCTAAAATGGGATTTTGATACTGAAAAAAACATTTTTTCACGACATTGGACACTTAGCCATATACACAAACAGATTATCAGACTTTGTGATGCCCAAATCCGCACACAACGTTTATGAACCGTTGGAATTACATATTCTTTTCAGGTCCGAAATAGCCAGTTTATCGAGCCGGTCAATAACAAAATCCGCAAATTGGGCAAGATGCTCCTTCGGATAGGTATTGGTTACGCCGATTCGCCGCATTCCGGCCGCTGCAGCAGCCTGCAATCCCCAGTGAGAATCTTCAATCACAATGCAATTGCTTGCTTCAATCTTGCGGCCAACTTTGTCATTGAGCTTTTTCAAAGCCAGAGTATAACCTTGCGGGTCGGGCTTGCCCTTTTCGACGTCTTCTGCGGTCACCATAACACTAAACGCACTGGCAAAGCCGCTGTGTTCCAGCATAATCCGAATATCCTCCCGCATTGCACCCGAACAGATCGCCAGCGGATAGCCATGGTCGGACAGCATTTCGACAAATTCCTCCACGCCATCGATAATGGGGGCTTCGGTGCGGGCCAGGGCATGAAATTGTGCCGTTTTCAGCTCGATAATCTGCTGAATCTCCTGTGACGACCAGTTCATTTTATAATCTTCATTCACAGCCAGCACATTTTCCAAGTCGGTGTAGCCCAGGTACTTCTGCCAATGCACCTCTTCAGGTACATGAACCCCCCTCGCCGCAAAGACCTGGTTTAAGGCCTTGTAATGCAGCCGCTCGGAATCCGCCACCACCCCGTCAAAATCAAATATTACCGCCTTGAGCATATCATTCTCACCCTAATTCATGTCTATTCATCCTGATTACACCGATAGTATAAAATAATTATTTCGCTTTACCAGTCTTCTTTGGTAATTTTGATTCTATCTGCCCTAAGAATATCGACAATTCCCCATTCTCTGTCTCCTGTTTTACATGCAAATACAATTTTCAGGAATGCCGGGGCACAAAACTGCATGTATTTATTTTTTCTTGACTCTATGGCCGTGCATTTTGTAAAATAATGAATGTGATAAGGAGAATCTTATGTATTGTAAACGCTTAACGGGCAAATATCTGTTTACAATACGGCCAACCGCACGCTGCATAAGTCCGTGTGTGTCTGCGCCGCCGGTACTCGTTTTTTCTAAAGGCGGCGGGACCAATTCGGCTTATTCAGACACCAGCCTGGATTCAGGACACATTTCTAACGCTCATCCCATGGATATCATACGATTAGTCGGTTCGCCAAAGGATCTTCCTGCGGATCCATCTGCAGGCGTTTTCATAGCTCCCTCTCAACGGAAATACTGCTTTTCAGAATCGGCAGCCCGTGATGCCGGTTCTGTTAGTGTCTTATAGTTTTAAAGCCGCACAGCATAAGACTATAAAAAAATGACAAGAGCAAGGTCAGGCGTACTGGTCTTGGGTGGTGTTTCAATAATTTTTTGTTTCAAGGAGAGCAGAAATGAAAAGACTATGGTTTGTTCTGATGTGTTTGTGTTTGGTGTCTCCGCTGTTTGCTGTCAATTTGCTGGTCAATCCCGGATTTGAAACGGGAACAACAGAAGGCTGGGGGCCACGCTTCGGCGCCGGTGCCATCCAGGTCATCACCAGCAACCCCTCGCCTCGCACCGGCAACTACTGTGTGCGTGACTACAACAGAACCGCTACATGGCATGGCATCTGGCAGTCAACCAACTGGGTGGGCAAATTGACTCCAGGTCAGATCTATCCGGCATCCGCCTGGGTCAGAACCAACACCAACGAAAAAGTGACGGTCGCCTTGACGATGCAGGAGAACGGCGGCAATCCCACCCCGAGATATATTAATGTGGGCACCGTTCAGGCAGACAAAGCCCAGTGGTATTTAGTTTCAGGCACCTATACGTGCCCCTCGGATCCCACGGAAATAACATTTTACATCGAAGCTCCAGGGTCGGCGACATGCGAGATCTATGTTGATGACGCAGCTCTGGGCCAGGATGATGAAGTGCTCGGCCTCCCCTATGATCCTCAGGCAGCACCTGAGAATGTGGACGGAACGGCTGGAACGCCAGTCGAGGTCAGCCCCGGAGTCTATACCATTGATGATATCGTACTGAGCTTCAAAGCCGGTCGCGACCTCACCGGGGCAAACCAGGTTAATCCCGGGATTCATCATCACAACGTTTATCTGCAGTACGGTCTTCCGAACGATGCAAATATGCTTTTGGTCAATTATTCCCTTCCACAGGTCTCCCTGAGCGACCCCCTTCAGTCATTTGCTCTGGCTGATGTTGTCCCCTCTATCAAACTTAAACAGGGTACGACCTATAAATGGCAGGTCGAAATGGTCATGAAGGATCCGAATGGTATTCCTTATCCCGCTAACAGCCCCGAAAACATCTGGGGTTCTGTCTGGTCGTTTACAACCGCAAATGCTGTTCCTGCGATTACGGCCATTTCGGATCACATGCTGCTGGTCGATGGGGGGACATCCTTTACCATTACCGCCACGAATATTGCCAACAACTACCGCTGGTTTAAGGTTGTCGGCAACCCCGATACGGCTGCGAACGGAGAGACCGACGACATCATGTTGACCAATACCGGTATTTATTCCGGAACGACGACTAAAACACTGGTCATTACCGGTGCCGCGGCCAACGGATCTGATGATGCCCGGGTTTATGCAAAGGCCTACAATGGTATTCCGGGTGAGGCGACCACGCAAGTCTCGGCACCTTCAGCGGCACGCTGGTTCTGGGCTCCGCGCCTAATGAATTTGTATGCCTTCAATACGGTCAATGTCGTTGACGGTGTCCAAGTTACGCCGGACCTGGTCAACGGTTATGATATGAAACTGCTGAGCAATGACACGGGAACTGATGTGCCGTCTCTGGATGCAGGCCTCCCGCCAGCTCCGGGTATTGCCGGAAATGCGTCTTCATTGAAGTTCCATAATCCGCGATCCTCTCCGGCGGACCCGAACAATGGCGATGCTCAGTATGCGGCGGTTTCCCAGGGGTGGGCCGGCGCTTATAAGGACATTACCATTTCCGCCTGGGTTTATAACAGCGGCGGTTCCAACTGGAACAGAATCCTGGACTACGGCAACGACACGAACAATTATATGATGCTCTGTATCAATCCGGGCAGTGTCAATAATGCCGTGCGTTTTGCCGTGAAAGTCGCCGGTACCGAACAAACCGTCACGACGGCCGACCAAGCAGCTCCCGTGGGTCAGTGGACTCATGTGGTCGCAACCCTGACGGGCAGCACGGCCCGTATTTACATCAACGGTGAACTGGTTGTGACCAGCACGTCCATCACCAACGACCCCATCACCTATGGTCCGTCCGTGAACAACTGGATCGGACGCAGCCAATGGGGTTCCGGTGACGGATACTTCAATGGAAAGATCGATCAACTGAAGATCTACAACTATGCTCTTTCGACCGTACAGATTGGGCAGGATTACCTTGCAGACACCCTCAAAGACTATGTCTGCAACCGGCTCATCTACGATCTGGGCAACTATGACACCAACGGCAACTGCCTGCTGGATTTGTACGATTTTGCAAGTATGGCCGCACGATGGCTGGAAGACGACCGTATCTATCCGGCGAAGTAAGACGTAATATTCAACGCGTTTAGTTCATTAAGATAAAAAATGAATTCCGGGTGTTCGCGAGGACGCCCGGAATTCTTTTTTGATGCCTCGTTTCAAAGCAATACAGCCCCGGATCTGTTCGGTGCGGCGAAGCAGCTTTCAGCAACATCTTTATCATCACGGTTGCGTAGAATACCGTTACCCTGTAAATACGCGAGATATAAAAGCGGCCTGTGGCCGCTGCGGAGCAATTATCCCCATTGGGTATTTTGCATAAATCAAAAAGCCCCAACCTTTTGGGCCGGGGCTTATTATACAATTACAAATTGTCAATTTACAATTAAATTATCCCAGTTCCGGGATGGGGCCGGCCAGGATTTCGTACTGGCGGAAGGACGACCGGTCGCCGGCCTTGATTTCTTCGGCCAGTGCCCGAATCATCGGGGCATTGCGGGTCACCCAGCGGCGAGCCAGCATTTTCTTGCGTTCGGCCATCGGAATGGTCTTGATGGCATCGGCCTGGCCGCTGTCGGCCACGGCGGCATTATGCTCGGCCCGGCTGGACGCCTGACCGCAGAACAGATACCCGATAATCAGCCACATGGCGATATCCACCAGTTGCCGACCATACAAGTCCATATAATCCACGCCCTGCTCTTTGACAAACGCGACACAGTCCACCATCGTCTTGCGGCCTTCATCCAGCAATGCCACCAGATCCCTGACCTCATCGCAATACTGCATCGCCGCCAGTTCTTCGAGGTATTTTTCCGCCGTGCCGGCACAGACGCCGCGAACCGCCGCGACCACCTGCAACTGGGTCGTGCCTTCGTAAATCGTCGTGATGCGGGCATCGCGGGCCAGCCGTTCACTGGCATAATCCCGCATATAGCCGCTGCCGCCGAGCACCTGAATCGCATCGTACGTCACGCGGTTGCACATCTCGGAACAGTAGCCCTTGCTCATCGGAGTCAGCATGGCCGCCAGACGCTTGATTTTCTTGAGCTGCTGCTTGGCTTCCCTGGCCGCTTCCTTATTCTTTTCGGCGTCGGGGCCTTCGGCAATCTTGCTGAGTCCCACTTCAAAATCCACAATCCGGCTGGTCTCGTACAGCAAGGCCCGGCCGGCTTCAATATCCATCTTCATCTTGATGACCATGTCGCGAACCGCAGGCAGCTTTTCAATCGCGCCGCCGAACTGTTCACGACTGTGGGCATAATCGCGGGCGATCCGGTAGGCCGCCTCGGCAATACCCATCGACTGGCCGGCAATCCCGATACGGGCGCCGTTCATCAGGCTCATCACATACGTTACCAGACCGCGCTGCCGTTCGCCGATCAACTGGCACGGCGTATTATCAAAGAACAATTCGCAGGTCGGTGAACCGTGAATGCCCAGTTTGTCTTCGAGACGGCGGACATGCACTGTCGGGCCACGGTCGCAGACAAACAGACTTAACCCCAGACCGCCGCTGCGATCCATCTCACTGCGAGCCAGTACCAGAAGCACTTCGCCACAGCCGTTGGTGATGAACCGCTTGACGCCGTGCAGATACCACTGGCCGTTGTCATCCTGGAAGGCTCTGAGTTTGACCGCCTGCAGGTCGGACCCCGCATCGGGTTCGGTCAGCACCATCGCGCCGGTCACCTTGCCGGAGGCAAAGTTGGGCAGGTAATGCTTCTTGATATCTTCATCGGCAAAGAAATTGATCGTCTCGGCAATGCCCTGCAGGCCGAAAATATTCATCAGTGAAGCATCGGCGCGAGACACAATTTCAATGGCAATCGAGTAAATCGTGTTCGGGAAGTTCAGCCCGCCGAATCGATACGGCAGCGTAAAGCCCATCACATCCATTTTTGCCAGGGCCTTGAGCGACTCGGCAATGCCCTTGGCATAACTGACCGTACCGTCCGGATTGAGGGTGTTGCCTTCGCGGTCGATACCCTCGCTGCGGGGAGCAATGAAATCACCGCTGACCTGGCCCAGGGCATCCAGCACCATTTCATAGTTTTTCCGGGCTTCGGCGCCGTTGGCGGGGGCATAATCACACTGGCCCGCATACTTGAACCCTTCTTCCGAATAGCCGGCTATGTTTTCAAGGTCCAAATGCTTAAACAGAAACTGTATATCGTCGTTATCGCGAAAGAAATTTGCCATAATTGTTTTCCTTATCCGCTATGGGTCAGCGTTATTTAATCGTCTTTTCCTTGAGAGCTTTGATCATCATCGGGACAACCTGGTTCAGATCGCCGACAATTTTATAATGCGCCACATTAAAAATCGGGGCGGACGGGTCATTGTTGATGGCAATGATCTTCTGGCTTTCCACCATACCGGCCTGATGCTGAATGGCCCCGCTGATGCCGATGGCCACATACAGGCTCGGGCGAACCGTCGTGCCGGTCTGACCAATCTGGTGATCCCGGTCGATAAAGCCCAGGTCCACCGCCGCGCGAGTCGCTCCGGGAGCACCGCCCAGGCAATGGGCCAGGTCCCAGACCAGCTTGAAGTTGTCCTTGCTGCCCACCCCGGCGCCGCCTGCCACGATGACACGCGAGGCCTTGAGGTTGACTTTTTTCTGCTGGACATGTTCGCTCAGAATTTCCAGAGCCAGGTCCGTCTGGGTCAGGTGAACCTTCTCCGTCACGATCTGGGCCTTGCGATTTCCATCGGCGACGGGCATCGGCATCACACCTTCGCGTACCGTCGCCATCTGCGGCCAGCGGTCATAGTTGATAATCGTCGCAATGATATTGCCGCCGAAGGCCGGTCGAATCTGGAACAGCAGATTATCATAGACTTCGTTGGTCTTCTTGATTTCGTGGGTGCCGATCTGCAGGTCGGTGCAGTCTGCCGTCAGGCCCGCCTTGACGGAGCTGGCAATCCGCGGCGCCAGGTCACGGCCGGTCGGGGTCGCACCATACAGAACGATCTGAGGTTTATGCTTGTGAATCAGGTCATCAATGACCTTGCTGTAGCTGCTGGTCTGGTAATGCGCCAGAAGCGGATGCTCCGCCAGGTACACCTTGTCAACGCCGAAATGACCGAGTTTGACGGCCAGTTCTCCAACACGGTCGCCCAGCAAGACCGCACCCAGCTTGACTTTCAGCGTATTGGCCAGTTCGCGCGCCTTGCTGATCAACTCCAGCGGTGTATCCTCAAGTTTGCCGTGATGCTGTTCGGCGAATACCCAAACCTCTCCCTGCTTATTGACATCTATCATCGTCTTTTCCTTAATATACTGATCCTACTTGAAGTTTTTCAGTTCGTCGCGGCTAAGTACAGCAGCTTCAACCACGTGCTTCTTTTGCTCGCGGAATAATCATACCCGTTGGGTATATCAGACAGCCCGTCGGGCTTTTAGTTTTTTTGGTTTATTGTTCCGGCCTGTTTTGTTGGCATCAGGACGGCAAGTCTGTCTTAGCCGAGCGTATGGTCCACAATCAGTTCGTGAATCATGGCATCCACGCCCGCCTGCGTCGGTTCAACGGATTTGCTTTCCTTGGCGGTCAGCACCACGCTTTGAATCCGATGCACCTTGGTCGGGGAACCGTCACGTCCACACCATTGCAGGTCGGCATTGAGCATATCCAGGTCCCATTGTTCGATTAAGAGGCCTTTTTGCTTCAGCAGTTCGCCCTGCTGTTTGGCCATCGCCTTAACCTGCTCATCCGAGGCACCGGGGTTGGCGGCGCGAATCTGGGCCTCGACCTCCGAGCCGCAGGCCGCCGTCTTGCACTTCATCAGCCGCTTGGCACAGCAGACGCGAGGCTCATTGGCCGTATCCAGCACGGTCAGCAGTACGGGCAGCCTGCCCTTGACTTCCTGCCAGCCGTTGCCCAGATTGCGTTTGACCACTATCGTCTTGCCGTCCAGCTTAATCAGTTCCTCAACATAGGTAATCTGCGGAATGCCGAGCTTTTCAGCACACTGCGGACCAACCTGGGCAGTATCGCCATCAATCGCCTGCCGGCCGCACAGCACGATATCCGGATTGAGCTTCTTGACGCCGCAGGACAGAATATAGCTGGTAGCCAGCGTATCACTCGCTGCACAGCGACGGTCCGTAATCAGGATCGCCCTGTCGGCTCCGCGATACAGACCCTGCCGAAGCACTTCCGCCGCAGCCGGCAGCCCCATCGTCATCACCGTCACGGTGCCGCCGAATTGATCCTTGATGTTCAGTGCCAGTTCCAGCGCATTGAGGTCTTCCGGATTGAATATCGCCGGAAGCGCTGCGCGGTTGACCGTGCCGTCTTCGTTCATCGCCTGACCCGTAATCCGTTTGGTATCAGGCACCTGTTTGACCAGTACTACGCAATTATATGCCACGTACAGCCTCCATAGTTCCTATATTATAGTTCTTTCTTTCACAAAAATAAGACCGCATAGTTTATACCAATCACACAACTTGTCAACAAAAATCACCTATCCACATTGTCTTCATATTCACCACACAATGTCGTTTATCTCAGACATATTCCTTCCTGCTCGTCAGTATTTCTACATAACAGACATTTATCCTCTTCTAAGTTTTTGCTTTTCAGGTCGAACCAAATCGGGTACACTTCGTGCTCGGATGAATAAATAAAAAACAAAACCTTATCCGGATATTTGCGTCCGAACAGAAACGGGCTTAAACCGCATTTAAGACCATACATGATAAGTGAATGGTTATCGAAAATGCGTAAAGTGGCAACTGTAAGGACATTCTCGGATAAAATACCCGGGGAAGCGTAGTATAGATGGAAATGGTTGAACTGGAAGAAGTAATGGATTCTCATATAAATCAAACGAATAATACAGAACAGGAATTCCGTCTGCCGGAAGTCATTGGCATTTTGCCCATCCGCAGTGCCGTCGCCTACCCCGGCACGGTCATGCCGCTTGCCGTTGGCCGGGAACGCAGCAAACGCCTGATTGCAGATATTGAACCCCAGAAAACAATCTTTGGTCTTGTCGCGCAAAAAAATCCCGATTCCGAAGACCCCGGCACGGACGACCTCTATTCCATGGGTACCGCAGCATCGGTATTAAAAGTCATCAAGATGCCGCAGGGTTCTGTCAATATTATTGTGCACGGTATCGTTCGATTTCGAATCCTCGAGTTCACCCAGAAAGACCCGTATCTCAAGGCCCGTGTCCAGGTGGTTCCCACGCGGACCCGGATGACCAAAAAACTCCAGGCCCTTGTCGTCAGCGTGCGTAATACCGCCAACCGGGTGATTTCACTCAGCCCCAATGTGCCTGAAGAAGCATCCATGCTGCTCGAAAATATCCAGGACCCGTCGGCGCTGGCCGACTTTCTGGCCGCAACGCTCAATATTCCCATTCCGGACAAACAAGCCCTCCTCGAAGAGCCGGATGCCGCCAAACGGCTCGAGGAAATTTCTGTTGACCTGGCCAATCAACTCGAAGTGCTGGAGTTGAGCCACAAAATCCAGGGACAGGTCCGGGATTCCATCGAAAAAAGCCAGCGGGAATATTACCTGCAGGAAGAGCTTAAAGCCATTCAGGCCGAACTCGGGCAGGAAGACCGCAAAAGCGAAGAGCTCAAAGAACTCAAAGATAAAATCCATAAGGCCAAAATGCCCCATGCCGTCGAGCAGGAAGCATTACGGGAACTGGACCGTCTTGCCAAAATCCATCAGGGTTCTCCGGACTATGGCGTCATCCGTACCTATCTGGACTGGATTTGCGAACTGCCCTGGTCTATCAGGACCGAAGATATCCTCGATATCGGTCGTGCCCGCAAGGTATTGAATCACGACCATTTCGGCCTCGACAAAATTAAACGCCGAATTCTTGAATTTCTGGCCGTACGCAAACTGAATCCAACCGGCAAAAGCCCCATTCTGTGTTTTGTCGGGCCTCCGGGCGTCGGCAAGACCAGCCTCGGCAAATCCATCGCCAAGGCCATGGGACGTAAATTTGTCCGCGTTTCTCTGGGCGGCATTCGCGACGAAGCCGATATCCGCGGCCACCGACGAACCTATATCGGTGCCCTGCCCGGCCGGATTCTGCAGGAACTCCGCAAATGCGGCTCGAAGAATCCCGTATTCATGCTCGATGAACTCGATAAAATCGGCCAGGACTTCCGTGGCGACCCGGCATCGGCCCTGCTGGAAGTACTCGACCCAGAGCAGAACAACAGCTTCACCGACCATTACCTGGACCAGCCGTTCGACCTGTCCGGGGTGATGTTCATTGGTACGGCCAATTATATGGAGCCGGTTCCCCCCGCCCTCTACGACCGCATGGAAATTATCGAACTGGCCGGCTATACCAAGCGGGAAAAACTCAATATTGCCAAAAAATATCTCGTCCCCCGTCAACTGAAAGAACACGGCCTCCGGAAAAATCAGCTTGCCATCTCGGATAAAACACTCGAGGTCATCATCGACAGCTATACCCGGGAAGCCGGCGTACGCAGTTTTGAGCGAACCATTGCCTCAGTCTGCCGCTTTGCCGCAGCTCGCATCGCCGAAGGAAAATCACGAAAACTGTCAATCCTGCCCAACCGGCTGGCTGAAATCCTTGGCCCAACCAAATTCGACTTTGAAATCGCCCAGCGAGCCGCCACCCCCGGCGTCGTCACCGGCCTGGCCTATACCCCTACCGGCGGCGAGATACTATTTGTTGAAACCGCCAAAATGCCCGGCAAAGGCATGCTGCTGCTGACCGGTCAGATCGGCGAAGTCATGAAAGAAAGCGCCCAGGCGGCCTTTTCCGCCGTGAAGTCCAGCCTGGATACCCTGAAGATTTCCGCCAAAGATATCGCTAAATACGATTACCACATTCACGTGCCCGCCGGCGCTGTTCCCAAAGATGGCCCCAGCGCCGGGATTGCCATTTTCACCTCGATCGTATCGCTGATGTGGAACAAGCCCGCCCGGCCGGATGTAGCGATGACCGGTGAAATCACGCTCAAAGGGCACGTGCTGCCCATCGGCGGATTGAAGGAAAAAATCCTCGCCGCTAAACAGGCCGGTATCAAAACCGTCATCCTGCCCAAACGCAATCAGAAAGATATGGTCGAGGTGCCCAAAGAAGCCCAGAGCGGGCTTAAGTTTCACTTCGTCAGCAAAGCCGAAGATGTGCTCAGTATCGCTATTCAGTAACGCCAAAAGGACGACAAAACAATGCCATTGAATATCAAAATACAGCAGGTGGACAAAAATACCGTTAAGATTATCCTGTCCGGACAAATCAATTCCGATACCTATGAAGCACTGGACCGACAAATCAATGAATTAGTCCAGAAAAAAATATCCACCCTCATTCTGGACCTGGCGGACGTGGATTTTATCAGCAGCGCCGGGGTTGGCGCCATCATCAAAGCCAAAATGTCGCTGATGCGATACTACGGCGAACTGGCCCTGGTCAATCCGCAGCCGCAAATCCGCAAGGTCTTCGACATTATGAAGCTGCTGCCGGCCATGAATGTCTTTGCCAATATTCAGGAACTCGATGAATATCTGGCCCGCATCCAGAAACGCGTTATTGAAGGAGAAGAAATGTATCAGTAGGCCTTTGGCCGGCATTTACCGCCTGGCGGCTTCCTGCTCCCGGCGTGTGGCTTCTTTGAGCGTATTTTTTTCCGTGCGGGTCAGACTGCCCAGTCCCTGCTGATGAACCTTTTCAAGAATGCGATCCACTTCCCCCTGAAACGCCCGTTCTTTTTCCAGCTTGCGCTGCCATGCTCCCCTGGAACGTTCCAGCCGCCAATTGGTGAACCGGGGAAGCACGTACACAAAAACCGCTCCTGCCGCCACCCCGGATAAATGCGCCGCCTCGCCGCCGGCATTTTTGCCGCCCAAAAAATTCATTACACTCCAGATCACAGTAATGATCAGCAAGGTCTTCATACGCATGGGAATCGTTCCGAATATGTACACCTGTGTATGTGGGTACAAAATTGCCGCTGCGGCCATCAGACCGTAAATCGCCCCGGAAGCCCCTACCATAAAGCCCGGCTCAAGCACGTGCCCCAGCACCAGCAGCGTATAAACCACCCCGCCGACGGCTCCGCTGACCAGATAAAACCGCAGATAGACTCTGGATCCCCAGGTGGATTCCAGCATCGGCCCCAGAAAATACAGCATCATCATATTGAACAAAATATGCAGAATATCCGCATGGAGAAACTGATAGGTCACCAGCCGCCAGACCTGAAGGATATTCGCGTAGCTTATCGGGGAAATGCTTAAATACTGGACGAAAACGTTACTGAGCCCAAACAGGAACATCACCACAAAAACCAGGATGTTGATAATCAGAAAATACCGGGTCACCGGCGGCACATTGGAAAACAGACCGCCCGTACCGAAATACTCGCCTTTGCCAGTGGTTTCTTTCTGATAATCCCGGTCGTAGATACCCATAAATACATATTCCATTAAACAGTGTTATTTCATATACTATCGCCCAAAACCGGAACCAGTTCAATCAGAAAATCGAATATGGATAAATTTACACATTTAACACGGGAATTACAGGACCTTGAGGCTCGACAGATGACTCGCAGGTGCACCTGCATCGACTCGGCCCAGGGACCGACTGTCGTCATTGATGGTCGGGAATGTGTCCTGTTTTGCAGTAATAATTACCTCAATCTGGCCAATCACCCCGCCATCCGACAGGCGGCAGTGCAGTCTGTCGAAAAATACGGCTGGGGCTCCGCGGCATCCCGTCTCATCAGCGGGACCATGCGGCCGCACGTCGAGGCAGAAAAGGCCTGGGCGGAATTTTTCGGCAAGGAATCCGCTCTGCTGTTCGGTTCGGGTTGGGGAGCCAACCAGTCGGTTTTAACCACCCTGCCCGGAAAAGGCGACATTGTCCTGATGGATCGCATGGATCACGCATCCATTATTGATGCCGTCAAAGACAGTCAGGCGAGCTTTCACACCTACCGTCGTGATAATCTGGGCAGGCTGGAGCATTTTTTGGCCAACCCGCTGTATCGATGTAAATACATTGTCACCGAAAGTGTTTTTTCGATGGATGGCGACACAGCAGACCTGAAAACGCTGGTCGAGCTGAAAAATAAATACAAGGCCATCCTGATTGTCGATGAAGCCCATTCCGTGGGCTGTATGGGCGGCCGGGGTGCAGGTCTTGCCGAAGAACTGGGTATTTTAGATCAGATTGACATGGTGATTGCCCCGCTGGGCAAAGGCCCGGCCTGCGGCGGAGCTATCGTGGCCGCCCCAAAAGTCGCCATTGATTATCTGGTTAATAAGGCCCGTCCTTTTATTTTTACCACAGCCCCTTCGCCGGTGCTGGCCGAGGTGTCTGTGGCGGCATTAAATTTGATCCGGAATGAACCCCACAGGCGGATTTGTTTAAAACAAAATGCAGACACCCTGCGGAAACAACTCGCCGAATCAGGTCTGAATATTGGACAAAGTACAACCCATATTATCCCCGTTATCATCGGCTCCTCTGCACAAGCCGTACAAACCGCACAACAGTTAAAACAGCAGGGTTATTACCTGACCGCCATCCGCCCCCCGACTGTACCTGCCGGCACAGAACGCCTTCGCATCAGCGTGCAATCCGACCACACCCCAACTCAAATACAGGGTTTGTGCAGCGCATTGGCGAAAATTCTCGGTCACAAAAACAAAAATTAAAAATATCAGAAAAAAAATAAAAAACAGGTAACTATTTTATTGAACCCGGAGTCTATATGGTGGAAGGCGACCAATACCTGACCATACTCAACAACGCCTCCTTTGGGCCGGTCATTAAAAAATAGCCCTGGGAAGTACCCTCTTACTTCCTCCTCCTTCTGCGTGACCGGCCTTTTCTTTTTTTTCCACTTCGCAATGGAACTTCCGAAGGCCCGCAGCAGGACATTTAATTGACTGGAAGTACAGGGGTAATCGGTTCCCACTGAATTTTGCCGGCGCCAAGCAGCGTGCCAGTGGCATACGCCAAATCCACCAATGAAATCTGATAATCGGTCAATGCCTTAATTTCGGAACTCTGAGCCACAGCAAGACGTGTCAGGGCATCCAGCACATCGGTTGAAGTACGAAGCCCCTGCTCAAATTGACGAACCTCCGCTTCATAGACCCGGCCTTCCAGAATCGCATTCTGCCGACTGGCCATAATCTGCTGCCAGTTGGTCTCAACCTGATCCACAGTTGCCAGCACCTCCTGCTTGATAAGCAGTTTGCGGTTTTCTTTGCTGGCCAGGGTCTGCCGTTTCAGAATCATCGCCTGCCGCAGCCGGTTCTTTGCAGCCTCATTGCCCAGCGGTACCCAGAGACTGACACCGATTCGATGATTTTCATAATTCTTCTCATTCAGCATGTCGTAGGCATCATCACGAGTAACGCCAATACCCGGAACATTGTAACGATAATCCAGTGTTACCAGCGGCAGCATCTGATTATTCAGGTAATCAATCGTACTGATTCGGGATGCAATCTGCAGTTCCAGGTCCAGCAGTTCCGCACGGTTTTCTTCCGCCAGTGCAATCAATTTATTTTTATCCAGTTCATAATACACCGGGTCCGCTTCCGTCTGGGGAATTACGATTGTCGGGGTTTCAATATCTACACCGGGTTTGTCCAGGGTGCGTTTGAATTCCCGCTGACGTGACCGCAATTCATTTTCCGCGGCAATAATGGAAGCCAGTTGACTGGCCAGACCCGCCTCAGCACGAAGAACCTCCACATCAGACTGCTGCCCCGCTGCAACCAGGCGTTTGGCCCGATCCAATTGTGCCTGAGCCAGTTCATACTGTTTTTGGCGGACATCCAATTGTCGGCGGGCTGCATAAAGCCGCCAATACGCCCGGTCCGCCGCAGCCAACACCCGAATCACTTCCAGCTTGGTCGAATTATCGGCAATCTGCTTATTGTACCGTGCCAGTCGAATACTGTGCATATTGGCCCGTGTCCCGGCATTTTTCAGCAGGGGCTGGCTGACCGAAAATGTAAATCCAGTCTCATACCATGGAGAAAAGAGACTTCCCGATTGCAAATTTTTATCACGGGAATCGGCAAGATTAAATTGAAGTTCACCGCCGGTCCGCAGGGGCATTTGTACCCCCATTCCCGCATCGATATTACGATATTGAGAGCTTCCTGAGCCGACATACGAACCATCGCCCACCTCCACCAATCGGCCCGGATAATCGGTACGGGATACCGCCGTATTGGCCACAAACGCCGCCTCAAATTTCGCCTCTTCGGCATCCAGGGCCGCCTGGGCCGCCGTCGGAGCATATAACTGCACCTGCAGTTCCAGATTGTTCTTGAGCGTTTCGGCCCGGCATTGCTCAATCGAGACCAGCCATTTCTCAGGTGCCGCCGGCGTATTCGGCTCAGCCTTTTGTTCTGTCGCAGCACGGGTATTAGCCGGTTTCAACTCCAGCGACTCGACCGTCTGCAATTTCTCCCGCGGAGCCTGGTATTCATAAAACTGGTCCTCCTTGTCCAGACTCGCACACCCGCCCAGAAACACCACCGCACATCCAATAATCATTCTGCATCGTATTATCTTATTCATGACGTAACGCCTCAATAGGATCCAGTCGAGCCGCTTTCACGGCCGGGAATAATCCGAAGAAAATGCCGACAAATGCCGAAAATCCCAGCGACATCAGCGCCGCCCACGCGGGAATATATGCCTTATCCAGAATATCCACCTGCGGAATGTGAGCGATAATCGTCGTCAGCAATTGCCCCAACCCCAGCCCAATCAGGCCGCCGATGCAGCACAACACCACCGCTTCCACCAGAAACTGTGTCAGGATCGCCGCGAAACCGGCACCGACGGCCTTACGCAGCCCGATTTCACGGGTTCGCTCCGATACCGAAACCAGCATGATATTCATAATTCCGATGCCGCCGACCAGCAGCGAAATACCCACAATCGCCCCGGCCACCAGCGTAAACCGTGTCGCAATCTTCTGAAAAGTCCGCACTTCGCTTTCGACGGTCTGCACATTAAATGTCGGTGGTTCGCCGGGCTCGATATGCCGCCGCTGGCGCAGGAAAAAGGTAATTTCCGCCTTGGCCTCCTCCGACACATCCGCGGATTTACTGGCGGCCATGACCATAAACCACATCCGGTTGCCGGAGTTGCGATACATCGTCTGGAACGGGATAAACACCTCATAATCCTCATTGCCGCCGCCCCCGCCGATCATCGACATGGACGGTCGGTTCTCCACCACGCCAATCACGCGGTAGGTGCGATACCCGAGTGTCACCAGTTCATTGGTGCAGTCGCGGTCCATGCCCAGTTTATCCCGCAGATTCTGCGACAGCAGACACACCGAACGGGCCTGGGTCTGGTCAATGGCGGAAAACGCCCGCCCGACAATGACAGGACGCGATTCGATCTGGTGCCAGGCCGATTCAATTCCGCTCATGCGGATTCGCTCGAGTGTTTTTTCTTTATAGCGAATGCTTGTCCGCTCGTCGCTAATCTGTGTAAATGAAGCCACGGAAGGACAATACGTCAGCAGCCCTTCAAACTGTTCGGGCTTGAAGCGAATGGTATCCCAGGGCACGTTTTTATATTTGCCCGTGTCCGGTCGGGTAGGCCAGATAAAAATACGATTGGTGCCGAACGTCTCAATATCGCTCATAATTTTGGCTTTTAAGCCGCTCAATGCCGCAATGACGGCGGTCACGGAGGCGACACCGATGATAATGCCCAGCGTCGTCAGCACCGACCGGGTTTTATTGACCCAGATTTGCACCAGCGCCAGGCTGATGCTTTGCGCCATCAGCCGAAGCAGACGGATCGGAAGAGACAGAATCGTGTTCATCGCCCGGCTCCTGCAGGGCGATGGGCCCAGACGGCATCCTCTTCCGTCGGCAAATCGCTGATGACTTTTCCGTCCCGCATCCGAATAATCCGTTTGGCATGACAGGCCACATCCGCCTCGTGTGTAACCATAATAATCGTCTGTCCCTCTTCATGCAGCCGTCGAAACAGCCCCAGTATTTCCTCGCTGGTTTTGCTGTCCAGATTGCCCGTCGGTTCATCCGCCAGCAGAATGGCCGGATTGTTAATCAATGCCCGTGCCACCGCCACACGCTGCTTTTCGCCGCCGGAAAGCTGGTTGGGCCGGTGACTGGTCCGTTCCCCGAGACCAACCCGCTCCAGGGCCTTGTGCGCCAGTTCTTTGCGATTCCAGACCGCCTGACGCGAATAAATCAGCGGCAGTTCCACGTTTTTCAGCGCCGAAAACCGCGGCAGCAGTTCAAAGGACTGAAACACAAAGCCGATCTTTTCATTGCGTACGCGGGCCAGGTCGGAATTGCCCATCCGGGTAGTGTCCTGTTTATCCAGTTCATACACGCCGCTGGTGGCGCGGTCCAGGCACCCCAGCAGATTCATCAGCGTGCTTTTGCCGGAACCGCTGTGGCCCATGACAGCCACATATTCATTCTGATAAATCTCCAGGCTCACCCCATCCAGCGCACGAATCTGCTCGGAGCCGACCTTGTAGATCCGCCGGATGTCCTGCAGCCGGATAACGACTGGTTTTTCACTCACTGCCAGGCTCCTTTTTCGCTACGATGCCGCAGGCGTAGAAGAGGGTTTCTCGGTGCCGGTTTTTTCTTTGGCTTGGTTTTCCGCCTCAACCTCTTTTTCGTCCCGCACCGCCTGTTCATGCTTGAGGGCATCCAGCACCTTATATGGCCCGATGATAATCTGATCCCCGACCTTCAATCCTTCCTTGATAATGATATGGGTCGTATCCCCCGGCCCGATTTTCACCGGCGTGGCAATAGCCTTTTTATCCCTGTAGCAGAAAACCAACGTTACATCGGTCTTGTTGGTATCCACCAGCGGATTGCTCCGGATGTCCGCTGGCAAATCATCCGCCTTGCGGGTCAGGATCGCCTGGCTGGGCACTTTCAGAATATTCGTGTGTTTTTGCGTAAAGATATCCACATCCGCCGTCAGCCCCGAATACAATTTACTGACATCTCCTTCGATTAGAATCTCCGTGCGGTAATATTTGGTTCCGGTCGACTGCGAATTGTCGTTGGTCAGCGCAATATGATCGACTTTTCCGGTATAAATCTGATCCCAGAAAGCCTTGACGCGGATACTTGCTTCCTGACCCGGGGCCAGCTTGCCGACATCCGCCTCATCCACCTGGGCCACCAGCAGCATCTTTGACAAATCCGCGATAATCATAATCACCGTGCCCGGATTGTTCATCGTCCCGGTCATCACCATTTCACCGACTTCGGCGTTAATCCGGGTAATCACTCCGTCAATCGGAGAGCGAATCGTGGTATATTCGAGGGCATCCTGAGCCTCCTCAATCTGGGCCTTTTGCGCATCGAGATTATGCTGAGCGACAATCAATCCCTTTTCTTCGGCCTCAATCTGAAATGTCGCAGATTGCAGTTGCGATTGCAGTTCGTCATATTTCTGTCGGGCCAGGTCATAGACACTCTGGCTGATATCCCCGGTTGCCAGCAGTTGTTTTTGACGTTCATAGTCTTTTTTTACCTGTTCCAGCGTGGCCTGAGTTCCCTTGAGTTGAGCCTTGCGGGAGGCAATCTGCGTCCTGGTCACTTCAATCTGTGCCTGCTGAGCCAGAAAATTGGCCTCGGCACTCTTGAGCCGGCTTTCCATTTCCTTGGCATCCAGCCGAATGACCAAATCCCCGGCCTTGACCTGCTGGCCTTCCTTGAACGGCAAATCGACCACCCGGGCCGAGACTTTGGCGCTGATTTCCACCTTGGTTTTGGGTTCGATTTCGCCGGGGGCGCTGATGAATTCCTGTAAATCTCCGGTTTTCAGTTCTTCCAGGCGGACGGTCGTTGGCTGCGGGGGCTGCTGGGTCTTTTTCACCAGCATCACACCCAAAACAAAAATAACCACAATAACCAATGCTATGATAAATAGTGTCTTAACCACACCTTTATGCACGTGCAATCCCTTTCAAAACATCATCTTAGGGTTGGAGTTATGTTGCCCATTTGCGACAATGTACATAGATAATCCAAAAAAGCAAGAAAAACATTCGGACCACATTTTTCCTCTGACGCATCGAAACACAGCCTTAAGGTTGTTCGATAATTCCTTTGAACCAGGAAAGAGTATCTCCATCAAATGAATATTCAGGGAACTATTAAGGTAATACCCGGAATCGGAGCACCGGTTACACAAAAACAGAAATATGAAGAAAAATATGACTGCGGAATAAAGACTTCCGCTTGATTAAAAAAAAACCCGACCAGATGGCCGGGCTTTGTGAAATTCAGGTAAAATAACATGCTTAAAACGTGATAACCATTTCCGCACGAATACGCTGGTACTCGTCGTCGGCCTTGTTGGATGCTCCGTAAGTTGACACAGACCGGGCACGGTCGGCAAAGAAATAATACAACCCACCCTGAATATTATCGGTAAACTGATATTTCCAGCCAAAGCGATGTCCCCGGCCGCCCACGCCGCCATTGATGAAATCGGTCTCGGCAAACGCACCCAGCACCGAATCCCGCTGGGCTTCGCGGTAATCATACGTAAACTGCCATGAGCCGGCCTTCTTGGCCTTGTTCAGCCGGTAGCCAATCAGCCAGGCCGTGTCGGCCGAAACTCCCGATGCCGTATTGTTGACGTACTGGGCATGCAGTCCCGAAGGCAACCCGAACATTGTATGGCCGTATTCAGCAAACAACTCAACCAGATTATAATCATAGTCATAGAAATAATCCGGCCCGATCTTGGTGGCGGTATTGCCGCCGCGAGCGGATTTGCCGTCGTAGGACTCAATTTCGTCGCCCTTGATGTTGGCATAATCATAATAAGTCGCACCGGCAGCCAGATATTCCTGTTTCTCCTTATCCAGGTGATATTTCATCCCGCCCTGTATGGCCCACATCGCGATTTCCGCATCACTGGCGCTTTCTTCAACCCAGAATCCGCCGCCGTTGACGAATGCTTCCATATTATCGGCAGGCTTCCAGGTATATTGAATCGCTCCGCCTTCCGGATTGACGTCGCTGTCCCAAATCAAATCATTAACCGAATAGAACGGCATACCCATTTTACCAACCAGCACATGCAAACCCTCAATGGATTTCGGATGCCAGTCCATGTAGGCCCGCTCCAGCCAGAGATTGCTTTTCGCCCAGTTTACGCCCAGTGTAAAGTTGGTCGATGTCGGCTCGGCTCCAGATCCCGACGCCAGTCTGCCATATACATCCATATCTTCATTAATGTTCATCGTCATTCCAAGGCGAAAACGAACCATGCCCTTGGCCTGCCCCTTTTGCTGAACACCATTTTTTTCCTGCTCGGTTTGGTCAAAACGGAAACGGAAGTCACCATAAAATTTGATCTTTTCCGCCCATTTCAGAGTATCTGGAACCTTAAAGGTTTCTTTGCTGGCAGCAGCCGCTTTGATTTGCTCGTCCTGCTGAACTTGTTTTTTTTCCAGCTCAATCAACTTGTTCTGGATATCCTGCATCGCTTTGTATTGATTTTGCATCTGCTGGCGAAGTTCATCAATCTCATCGCCGCGAACCACACTGTTCAGTCCTGCAACACATCCAATCGTAATTAAAATCACAATCCTTCGCATCTTGTTTCTCCAAAATAACTCTAATACGGGTTAATACTGATTGCCTATCAGCTAAATGCTGACTGCCAAATCGTCCATCCTTCATTTAAGCTTTAGAATTTTTCTTGCCGGTTTTACCGACTTGACACTGCCAAGTTGGCACCCAAACCCCATTTTCAATATTACAAAGTGGCAGATGATGCCTTGGACAGACAATTTCGAAGAATTCATAAATATTTTTCAAAATACACATCTATTGTCATAACAAGGATTTATGAATTTTTTATGGAACACTGATATAAGTTTCAAAAAACCTGGTATTTGTTTTGCAATATTCCCCTCAAAAAGAAAAAACTGTCGCTTTACTCATTCAATAAAGGAGAGGCAGAAGTTATGGCAGCAAAAAACTTGTCGTTTGAAAACGATGCAAGAACCGCCCTGCTGGCCGGCGTCGAAAAGCTGGCAGCCGCGGTCAAATCCACTTTGGGTCCTCGCGGCCGTTGTGCAATTATTGACAAAGGCTGGGGTGGTCCGACCGTGACCAAGGACGGTGTCACTGTCGCCGAGGAAATCGAACTGGTTGACAAAACCGAAAACATGGGTGCCAAACTGGTCAAAGAAGCCGCCAGCAAGACATCCAAAATTGCCGGCGATGGCACCACCACCGCGACCGTGTTAACGGAGGCAATTTTCAAAGAGGCCTTCAAAAACCTGGCCGCCGGTGCCGATGCGATGGGATTGAATCGCGGTATCCAAAAGGCTGTTGCCGCCGCGGTGGAAGCCTTGAAAGGACAGGCCCGGCCCATCAATGCCGCCGAAAAGACAGATATTGTCAACATCGCATCCATCAGTGCCAATAACGACACCGAAATCGGCGAAAAAATGGCCGAGGCATTCATGCGGGTCGGCAAAGACGGCGTCATCACCATTGAAGAAGGCAAGAGCCTCGACACCACCGTCGAATACGTCGAAGGCATGCAGTTTGACCGCGGCTATTTGTCGCCTCATTTTGTCACCAATCCCGATAACATGACCTGTCAGCTCGAAAAACCGTATATTCTGGTTTTCGAAGACAAAATCAGCAACGTTGCTAAAATCGTTCCCCTGCTGGAAGCAGCCGCCAAGAGCAAACGCCCCCTGCTGATCATCGCAGAAGACGTCGAAGGCGAAGCCCTGGCAACCCTGGTCGTCAATAAACTCCGCGGCATTATTCAGATTGCCGCCGTCAAGGCCCCCGGCTATGGCGACCGCAGAAAAGCCATGCTGGAAGATATTGCCGTCCTGACCGGTGCAGAGCCGATCTTCAAGGATCTGGGTATCGAGCTGGAAAAAATCAAACTGTCGCAGCTTGGTCAGGCCAAGAAAGTCACCATCGACAACGATAACACCGTCATCGTCGAAGGTGCCGGCTCCAATGCCGCCATTCAGGGACGCATCAAGCAAATCAAAGATGAAATCGAGAAAACCACCAGCGATTACGATCGCGAAAAACTTCAGGAACGCTTAGCTAAACTGACCGGCGGCGTTGCCCAGATTCGCGTCGGGGCCGCCAGCGAAGCCGAAATGAAAGAAAAGAAAGCTCGCATTGAAGACGCCCTGCACGCCACCCGCGCGGCCATCGAAGAAGGCATTGTCGCAGGCGGCGGTGTCGCCCTGGTTCGCTGCATCGATGCGGTCAAGAAACTTAAACTCAGCGGCGACGAAAAGACCGGCGCCGAAATTATCGCCAACGCCCTGCGGATGCCCTGCTACTATATCGCTGACAATGCCGGCGCCGTGGGCAACCTGGTCGTCAACAAGGTCGCCCAGGGCAAAGGCGGCTTTGGCTACAACGCCGATAAGGACAAATACGAAGACCTGCTGGAAGCCGGTGTTGTGGATCCGGTCAAGGTTACGCGTATCGCCCTGCAGAATGCCGCATCGGTTGCGGGTCTGCTGCTGACAACCGACTGTATCGTCACCGAAAAGCCCAAAGACAAGAAGGGTGCCCCCGCCGGCGCTCCGGGCATGGACGATATGGACGGCATGGATATGTAATAAAACGATAATCAATAGAATATAGATAGAGAGACAGGAGAACTGTTATGAAACTGATACCCCTTGAAGATCGCGTTGTACTCAAACCCCAGGAAGCCGAAGCCAAGACCGCAGGCGGCATCGTCCTGCCCGACACCGCCAAAGAGAAGCCCCTGATCGGCAAAGTCATCGCCGTAGGGCCGGGCAAACTGATGGACAACGGCCAGAGAGCCCCGATGTCGGTCAAGAAAAACGACACCGTGCTGTTCGGCAAATACAGCGGCAGCGAAGTGGAAGTGGACGGCGAGGATTACAAGGTTTTGCGTGAAAGTGAAATCCTCGGCGTAATCGAAAAATAATCAACCTTATCCGGAACACTGGAGGTTTTGAAATATGGCAAAACAAATGATGTATCAGGATGCGGCACGGGCCCAGCTCAAAGAAGGTCTGGCCCAGTTGGCCGCGGCCGTCAAAGTGACGATGGGCCCCACCGGCCGCAATGTGCTGCTGCACAAAAGCTGGGGTTCGCCCAAAGTGACCAAAGACGGCGTATCGGTCAGCAAAGAAATCGAACTGCCCGATCCGTTCAAAAATATCGGCGCCAAGATGATTAACCAGGTCGCCAGCAAGACCAGCGACCGCGTCGGCGATGGTACCACCACCGCCACCGTTCTGGCTGAGGCGATTTACAATGAAGGTCTGAAATATGTCACCGCCGGCGTCAATCCCGTCGCCATTCAGCGGGGCATCCTCAAGGCCGCCGAAATTGCCACCGAGTATATCAAGAGCATCAGCAAGCCCGTCAAGGGGCATGATGACATCGCCAAGGTGGCCGCCATCAGCGCCAACAACAATTCGGAAGTCGGCGAAATTCTCGCTCAGGCTATGGACAAAGTCGGCAAGGAAGGCGTCATTGAGGTTGAAGAAGGCAAGGGCATGGAAACCGAGCTGACCGTCGTCGAAGGCATGCAGTTCGATAAGGGCTATATCTCGCCCTACTTCATGACCAATCCGGACACGCTCGAATGCGTAATGGAAGACGCCTATATTCTGCTGCACGAGAAGAAAATCGCCAACCTGCGTGAACTGGTTCCGCTGCTGGAAAAGATCGCACAGACCGGCTCGCAACTGCTGATTATCGCTGAAGACGTCGAAGGCGAAGCCCTGGCGGCACTGGTCATCAACCGCCTGCAGGGCGTGCTGAAAGTCTGTGCCATCAAGGCCCCTGGCTTTGGCGACCGCCGCAAAGCGATGATGCAGGATATCGCTGTTCTGACCGCAGGTCAGGTCATCACCGAAGACCTCGGCATCAAACTGGAAAGCATCGAACTGTCCCAGCTTGGCCGTGCCAAGAAGGTCGTCATCGGCAAAGAAAACACCACGATTATCGAAGGTGCCGGCAAGAAGAAAGATATCACCGGTCGCTGTGACCAGATTCGCGCACAGATTGAAAAGACCACCAGCGATTACGACCGTGAAAAACTTCAGGAACGTCTGGCCAAACTGACCGGCGGCGTTGCCGTCATCAAAGCGGGTGCGGCCACCGAAACCGAAATGAAAGAACGCAAAGACCTGCTGGATGATGCCCTGCACGCGACCAAGGCCGCGGCCCAGGAAGGCGTTGTCATCGGCGGCGGCGTGGTTTTCCTGCGGTGTATCCCGGAAATCGAAAAGGCCAAAAGCAAGGCCAAGGGCGATGAAAAGATCGGTTTTGATATCCTGTGCGGTGCGCTGAAGGCCCCGACCTGTCAGATTGTGGACAATGGCGGCCTGGAAGGCGATGTGGTTGTCGAAGAACTGATTGAAAAAGGCGGCAATATCGGCTTTGACGCCAACACCGGCGAATACGTCGATATGTTCAAGGCCGGCATTATTGACCCGGCCAAGGTTGCCCGCACCGCCCTGCAGAACGCTGCATCCGTAGCAGGTTTGATGCTGACCACCAATGTCGTGATTACCGATTTGAAAGAAGATGACAAGAAAAACGCGGTACATGGCGCAGTAATCTAACTTCAACTATCCAAAACCGAGTTACCGCACAGGCCGCATAACGGCTTCCAGGTAACTCGGTTTTTGCTTTCAGCCGAAAGGCGACAACGCGATGGCAAAACGCGACTACTATGAAGTGCTGGGTGTGGAAAAGAATGCCTCCGCCGACGACATCAAACGAGCGTATCGGCGACTGGCGCTGAAATACCATCCGGATAAAAATCCAGGGGACAAGGACGCCGAGGCCAAGTTCAAGGAATGCGCCGAGGCGTATGAAGTCCTGAGCGATGCCGAAAAACGCAAACGTTATGACCAGTTCGGGCATGATGGGCTGCGCGGCGCCGGCGTTCATGATTATTCCCACATGAACGTCCAGGATATCTCCGATATGTTCGGCGATATGTTCGGCGACCTGTTTGGGGATATGTTTGGCGGCGGTCGGCGGCGGTCGGGGCGGTCGCAGGGGCAATCCCGCGGGTATGACCTGGAAACTTCCGTCGAATTGACGCTCGAAGAAGTCGCCAAAGGCACTGAAAAGACGATTGAATTTACCCGTCAGGATACCTGTGCGGATTGCGGCGGAACCGGAGCCTCGAAAGGCAAAGCTCCTTCACGCTGCCCGACCTGCGGGGGCGCCGGACAGGTTCAGCGGGCCGGTCTGGGCGGATTCTTCCAGATGGTCTCCACCTGTCCCACCTGCCAGGGTGCCGGACAGGTGATTACCGACCCCTGCCGTAAATGCCGCGGGACGGGTTTGATTCCCAAAAAGCGGACGCTGTCGGTAAAGATTCCGGCAGGCGTTCACGAAGGTCAGGGGATACGGGTCAGCGGCGAAGGCGAGCCGGGCAAGCACGGCGGGCCGCGCGGCGATTTGTATTGCTATGTCCGCGTCAAGGCGCATCCGTTCCTGATGCGGGACGGTTCGAATCTGGTGGTTACGGTACCGCTGCGATTTACGCAGATGGCTCTGGGAGATACGATTGATGTTCCCACACTGGATGGAACCAAGCAACTGAAAATCCCCGCGGGAACGCAGCACGGCGATATTTTCCGGATTCGCGGTCATGGTTTACCGGAATTACGCTCCAGCCGGAACGGGGATTTGCTGGTTCGGGTGATGGTGGAAATTCCCAAAAAGCTGACCAGCGAACAGCAGGAGCTTTTGCAGAAATTTGCACAGACTGAAGGCAGGGATACGTCTTCGGAAAGTTCGAGTTTCTTTGACCGGCTTAAACGGCATCTCGGAGCGGACAAATAAATCCTGGTTATCGTATAAAACGGTCGAACTCAGAGATCAAACGTAATCAGCCAAACTGGAACACAGAATGTTATTTGGTCGTAAAAAAAAGAATATGAGCGAACAAGAAAAAAACAATCAGCAGTCAGCCCAGCAGACGCCTGAACAGCCGGCTGGGACGGCGGCTCCGGAAGACCTGCAAAAGCAGGTTGAGAAACTTGTGGCTGAAAACAAAGAACTGACCGATAAATATCAGCGGCTGGCAGCCGATTATGCCAATTATCAGAAACGGGTGCCGCGTCAGATCGCCGACTCGGTGGATTATGAAAAACGCGGTATTATCAAATCGCTGCTGCCGACGCTGGACAATTTCGGCCATGCCTTAGCGGGTGCCAAAACAGCTCAGGGCACTGAGGCACTCCAAAGCGTCATTCAGGGAATTCAATTTCTGTATGACCATTTCTTTGATGCCCTGAAGGCACATGGGGTCGAAAAAATTGCCAGTGCCGGTCAGCCTTTTGAGCCGGGCAAGCATGAAGCCCTGATGCAGAAATGCGATCCGGAAAAGCCGGACAACATTGTTTTAGAAGAATTACAGAGCGGTTTTGCCCTCAATGGGCAGGTTCTGCGTCCATCGAAGGTGGTGGTCAACAAACTGCCCAGCCAGCCGGAGCCTGCGGCTGAGGAAACAACCGACGTTGAAAATAATGACACCGAAGTACAGGAGTCATAAGGAGTCTGCTTATGCCTACATACGATTATCAATGCGATGCCTGCGGACATCAGTTTGAAGAGTTTCAGTCGATTACCGCCAATCCATTGAAAAAATGTCCCCAATGCGGGAAGCTGAAACTGAAACGACTGTTTGGTACTGGGGCCGGACTGATTTTTAAAGGGTCGGGCTTTTACCAGACCGACTATCGTTCGGAGACTTACAAGAAAGCCGCCAGCGGCGACAAGCCCGCTTCGGCTTCGACCGAATCCAAGACGGAAACCAAGGACAGCAAGCCGGCAGCGGAAACCAAGACCGAATCCAAGTCTTCGTCCAAGAAAAAAACGGCGTAAATCCGATGGCGTGGGTTTATCTGTTTATCGCAGGGATCATCGAGATCGGCTGGGCGATTGGTCTGAAATACAGCGAGGGATTCACGCGGCTGGTACCGTCTATTCTGACAGCCATCGGCATGATTGCCAGTTATGTCTTTCTGTCGCTGGCAGTTAAGACCATCCCTCTGGGTACGGGGTATGCCATCTGGACGGGAATCGGTGTGGCGGGTACGGCGATTGGAGGGATTATTCTGTTTTCTGAAAGCATCAATCCGGTTCGTGTTCTGTGCCTGATGCTGATTCTGGCGGGCATCCTCGGATTAAAACTGACACACGCAGGGCAATAACCTGAATGGCACCGACTCTTAGTCACCTGAAACATGATTTTGAGGTCATGACCAATCCTGAGCAGGCCGTGATCTTGCAGCGGTTTTTCAAGACCGGGCCGGGACAATATGGCGAAGGGGATGTTTTTTTAGGGATAAAAGTTCCACCCCAGCGGACACTGGCCAAACAATACCGTGATTTACCGCTGGATGATGTCGCAAGCCTGCTGCAAAGCAAAATACACGAACACCGGCTGACCGCCCTGCTGATTCTGATTCAGAAATATGAAAAGGCGGACGCAGGTTCCCGCAAAAAGATATTTTACCTGTATCTGAAATATCGCAAATGGATCAACAACTGGGACCTGGTGGATTTGTCGGCGCCGAATATTGTCGGCAATTATCTGCTGGATAAAGACCGGGCGATATTGTACAGGCTGGCTCAATCAAAGAGCCTGTGGGATAAGCGCATCGCCATTCTGGCGACCTTTGAATTCATCAAACACGGCCATGCGGAAGACACCTTTGCCATTGCGGAAATACTGCTGAATGATAACCATGATTTGATTCACAAGGCCGTCGGCTGGATGCTGCGGGAAGTCGGCAAACGCATCGACCAGGCCGCCGAGGAGTCATTCCTGCAAAAGCACTGCCGCCGGATGCCCCGGACGATGCTGCGATACGCCATTGAGCGATTCAGCCCAGCATTGAAGAAAAAGTACATGGCAAAATATACCCAATGGGTATGATTATTCCGCGAGCAAAAGAAGCACGCGGTTAAAGCCACAGTACTTAGCCGCGACGAACCGGGTTATTTCAAGCTGGATCAGTATAACAAACCGCAGCTTTCGCAGATTACACAAATCAGTGAGAGATACAGGGGCGACTGCGGGTCGCCCCTGCTTTTAAAAAAGTCACGCACAGGGCAGAACGCTGTTTGAACTCGCCGAAGCGAAATTTTCAAGCAAAATCCGTAGAAATAGTGTGCTTATTGTAACGCATTCTTTACAAGCTGAATCGTCACCGGGCCGAGGAGTCCGGAGGGAGTCAGCGGCATATCGGCTTTGTAATAGCGATAGGTGGTAAAGGTATAACGTCCGGCGGGGTAGGATTTGCCTTCCAGCAGACCGGTATCCCATTTGACCTGCCGTACATCTTTGTTAGCGGGCTGTTCATCGCCGATGAGGCGGTTGACCCAGGTATTGGCGACTTCAATTTCCAGGATGTTTCCCTTCCGTTTTAAGATGTCATCTAACTTGACCTGCCAGGGTGATGTCCATACGATGCCGAGGTCGCTGCCATTGAGACGAACCCGGGCGATATCGTGTACGGTGCCTAAATTGAGATAGAGGGTGTCGGTCAGGTCTAAGTCTGTCGGCAAATCAAAGACTTTGCGATAGGTCGCAATGCCGGAATAGTATTTGATGCCCTCGCTGGCATGGCTGGTCCAGTCCAGGAGAGTATCAAAGGTGATTTTCTCAGGCCCGCCCCATGCGGGGTCAAAGGAAACCTCCCAGGGTCCATCAATTGCAGCAACAAGCGATTGCGATGGGAAATTGGGTTTGGCGGTGTCTGGTTTAGAATCGGCTCTTGAACCTCGCGGGAAGATAACAAAGTAGCTCTCATAGGCCTCGAATCGCAGCGGGATTGAAACGGTCTTTTCGTGGATAATAAAGTTCGGCAAGGGTCGGGACTGGCCGGTGATCGGATGCCACAGCTCCGGCCGGCTTGATTGAACCCGGAAAGAGCCTTCCACGTCGATGGTCTTGTCGGAGCGATTGGAGACGAAGTAGATATCCAGCTCATCCGTCCGGCGATGGATAAACCGCACGGGGCCGGATGCGGTGAAATCCTGTGGAATGCCCTTTTGGTTCAACAGGTCGGCAGTGATGGCATAATCGGGATACAGGTCTGTTCCCTGCTCCGATGGATTCGAGAACGATTTCGCAATAACCTGCCCCCAGATGATGCGCCCCTGCCCGAAAGGACGTTCAGTCATGGTCGCTGGAGCTTTGAGACCGCCCCACAGTTCGGCTGCCAATGCCTTGACCCGGCTGTCACAGGCGGGATAGTCGGAAAGACTGGGAGATTGCATCGGCGGAGCGCCGACTACGGTGGCCCCGGCCTGCACCAGTTCTTTGATTTTGGACAGCAATTCCGGCGTCATGGTCGCACAATCCGGCAGGACCAGTATCTGGTAGGAGGTACCTGCGGGGAAAGCTATCTTTCCATCCACAACTTTTGCACGACTGATGAGAATATTCGGGGAGACACCGTCGAAACGATAGCCCTTCTGGTCGCGCAGCGGTCCGGTGCCTTCGATGGCGCTGGCTGGAGGAACGAAAACCTGGGGTGCCCCTTCCGGCGTCAGATACAGGATGTCGGCCACCACTGTACCCTGACTGAGCAGATGAGAACAGCGGCTGATATAACGGTGATATTCCGAGACCATGGGCCAGAATGTCTGGTTGCGATGCCAGTGGACGCCATGAACGCCCATCGCCATGCCCGGTTTGCAGTCCGGGCCCAGCGGCTGATGCTGGAAGGTGTGGAAGATGATTCGGTTGATACCGATTGCAAAGGCCCAGTCGGTCTGGTTTTTCATCATGCCGGGGTAATGTTTGATGCCCGCGTCACCGCCGGTGGTAAAGGCCTCCGCCGCAACCAGCGGGCGTCCCATGGTATGGGCAATGGAGGTCACTTCGATGCAGCTATAGACCGTGTCAAAGCCATCGCCGGCGGCCCAGAACTCGCACTGAGGGATGTCGGCCACGGCTCCAAGGTCGAGGTCTCCGGCAAAGTTCATGTCATAAGGCTCGATGGAAAATTGCAGTCCGGCCTGATGGGATAAATCCTTATAATATTCGGCGTGATTCTCCAGCGTCAGTTCCTGGGCGGTCTTACGCAGGTCCCAGAGGAAACGCTCGGTCTTTTCGAGACTGCCGACAATCATGCCCTGATAGGCCGGGAAATACGGCTGGGGGTCGTAGCCGCGACGACGCTGAAACTCCTGACGGAATCCCTGCGTCCAGTTCTGGGCGCCGACTTCCCAGCTATCCAGATGCAGACGTGTCCAGCCGGCGTTGTCTTTGCCGGAGCCGGTTTTGTTCAACAGATGGGCGGTGAATGCATTGTGATGATTCTCTGTCGGTTTTTTGCGGAATTTATCGGTTTCAAAACCATATCCCGGTGCCGGGGCCGGGCGGGTAGTCTGGCCGGTGCTGCGAGCGGCGAATCGCATAATCGTCCAGTCGCCGGCGGGTACCTCCCAATCCAGGCTGCCGTCAGGACGAAGACGGCTGGTCAGGTCGATGACTTTGGCTGGATCAATGACTTCTTCCGTGGGTAAAACCGGATATGAGGCCGGCATGGAAAGGAATGGCTTGATGCCTGCCATGGAGGAATATGGCCCTCGCAGGAAAAAAGCCTTGCCTTCGAGGTCGTCAATCCGGCGGTCGCCTTTGGGTGTGGGAAACGCCAGCACAGCCACATCTTCGTACCAGGCATTGCGGATTTCAGCAAGTTTTCCGCCCAGTCCGCTCCACGGAGAGAGATTCCAGGGGCTTGGAACGGGGAGTTTTTCGGTCAGTGCGCCGGGGCCATGAGCCTGGACAACACTGGCACAGAGATGCTGCATGGATTCTTCGGGTTTGACCCACGGGCCGCCGGAGCCCGTCCAGCCGGGGCCGGTGCCGACGATGACTTCTATCCCAAGCCGCCAAGACTGGCGGACCATGTGTACGAAATTATCCTGCCAGAGGTCGCTCATGAAATCCACGGGGCCGCGCGGCACGCCGATGTTGACTTCCAGAAAGAGGATATTGCCAATCCCCGCCGTTTTCATGGATTCCAAATCGGTGGTCATCGCGTCACGGTTCATGTTGCCGTCCATAAAATACCAGTACACGCCGGGGCGTGCTGCGTCAGGCGGCGTCATAAATTCCTGCCGGAGGGTGGACTGGCCTGCAAAGGCCGCGGCTACGCCTATCAACCATAGAAATGAACAAAACAAACAGTAACAATGACTGATTCGTCCTTTGGTCTTATTGTCCCTGGCCATGATTTCTCCCAATCGATATAAACCGCCGCTATTATTTTTTGACTCCGCATTCTCTTTCAATCATAGCCTCGATCACAGCGGCCTTCAAACAAAAAAGCCCGGTTTTTGAGGCCGGGCCTTATTTGCTTTGCAGAGGAAGTCTCCGGGATTAGTGACTAATACTATATAAACGCTTGTCTGCCGGTACAGCGATATTGCTGATTCGGACTTCGTCAATTTTGCCGTTAAAGCAGCGACCGCTTGAGGTATTAAACTCTGAACCGACAATAAATGTGGTTGACGGGTTCGTGGTAAGGCCTTTCAATGGTTTTGATGAGGTCGTACCCGACACTGTCGTGCCCGTTGTCATATCCCGGACGACAATTTCCAATGTGCCTGAGCCGGTACCATTATCGGTATATATCGCGGCAACATAATACCATGTTCCGGGTGTAATGGTTACCCCGGCCGCCTGGGCATTGAACACATAGGTTGTTGTTGTGCCGTCAGCATGAGGAGCATTAAATCTGACACATCGCTGGAGCGAACTATTGTTCAGCAGATGCATGGTATAAGGTGTTGAGCCGCCGGTCGCACTGTCCACGTAGCGTATGATGCCCATCGGGTGATCTTTGTCATACGTTGCCGTGGCAGGCCATACCGTGGGATTGAGCAGGAATTCAATGGAATAAGAATTGCCCGGCGTCATGGATTCTTTGTCTTTGAGTGTCCAGCCGTTGTCTCTGGCATATACCGGAACATTGGCAACAGTATATTTACGACCCAGCATGGCACTGCCGTACAGGCCCGTCGTCCAGGTCGGGTCAGAGGTATCGGAACCGGTGGAGGAACCAAACCGCAAATCGATGGTGCCGCTGCCGGAGGTGTTTTCCACCAACTGGCCGGTGTTTTCATTGAATTTCCAGTAAGCCAGTGTCGAGGTCCAGTATAGTCTTCGGGAATTGGTAATGGCCTTGTTATGATAGCGGATGCGGTCGATTCTGCCGTCAAAGGGTCTCAAATCATAGTCATTGCTGTCGCCGCCAATCAGCATCATGGGAGCAGAACTGGCATAAAAATGTTTGGCCGGCAAGGCGGCTTTGGATGCGGTTTTGTAAACGCCGGTCGCCATATCCCGAACGACCAGCCGCAGAGTGCCGGAGGCTGTCGCCACATCATAATTGTAGTCTATTGCCGCATAATACCACTGGCCCGGTGTGACCGTAAAGCCCTGGGCGGTCAGGTCAATCGTCAGGCTGTCATAGCCATTGCTGCTGTCCTGATAATCAAACCGCACACAATCATGCATATCCGGATCGGACTTGTAGAATCCGGTGAGATGCCAGAAGCCCGGGCCGCCGTTTGCGTCATAGAAATTCATGAGGGTCGGCGGATTGACGCTATCCTGGGCACTGCTGGTCGGCAGCGAGTCGGGACTTATGACAAATTCCATCGCAAAGGACTTGTCATCCACGCCGACTTTGGTCAGGGTACGGGCTTCGTGGCCAGTCCAGTTGAAGCTCCTGCAGTAGGTCTGACCGCCGTTGTTTTCGCTTAGCAGAACACCTCGCCAGGCCCCGGACCGGTTATAGCCGACATCCCAGGTGCCGTCGTACATATCCGAGCCATGAGTCCAGCCGCGGACCAGGTTTGCATTCAGGCTGCCGTGGTGGTTGTAGATGTACTGATGGTCGCTGCCATAGATACTGCTGTCACCTTCGTCAAAGGTCCAGTCAATCAGAATATAATCGGGCGTCAGAATCTCCTGGTCATCGAAATACTGCTTTAAGACCGCGTCGGCGGCAATCTGCATGGTTTTGGCAGCTTCATACTGAAGCTCGGTCAGGCTGCGATACGGCGGGGTGCCATTCCAGAAATTCTGGAATTCGGCCACGTAGGCCGTTTTCAGGGCATACAGTGCGGTTTCTTTGGTGCTCAGGCTGCCGGACAGGTACTCGGTGGGAGATGGCTGGCCGGTGTAATTGGGGATGATATTGACCGCCTGATCTTCCCAGTAATCGTGGCCGGCGTCAAATTCCCATTCGACCGGGGCGTGCTTGCAGGGGACGGCCGAATCCGCCAGCCCGTGCAGCAATGCCCCAAAAGAAAATTCATGGGTGGTGGTACCGCCCCGCAGCAGGTTCCAGCCGGTGGAATTTTGATTGAGGTCGAAATTTCCCAGGGTATCCACATCAAAGAAATAGCCCCAGGAATGCTGCGGGTCGGGTTCCCAGTTGGCATGGCTGGCCCAGTTGCTATAGGTGTAAAGGCTGCTGCCTCCATAACGGATCAGTTCATTGAAATATGGCTTGAGACTATTGACCGCAAACACATCGTATGCCAGATAATGGTGCGTGTCGCCGCCCAGACCCTCCAGGTCGCCTTCGTAGGCGACCGTTTTTGACGGTACGGCCAGAAAGATCACCGCCAGAATCAGGAAAAAAACAGCGTAGAACCTCGTGTTTGTCTTGTGCCTCATCTTCGTCTCCTTGAATTGAGTTATATTAGTACAACACGTACACGCAAGCTGGATTTGGGGTCACTGCATGTGGAGTGAGAGTGTGTGCCGAATATCGGCACCTGTATTCATTGACCTCTCTTGTCTCATGGTTTCTCCTGTCTTATCTCCGCAATAATCCCGTACGATGTGCTATTTACCATAAAGCGTTTCATGACGCATCGCCATCCTGAATCATTTTCCCGCCAAATTTAGCCCGGAGTCGTCCGGCGGGCAAACGCAGGCCGTCGGCAAATCGGAATGAAGACGAAGATGCAATTCCCCCGGCCAAAAACAAACCACCCTGAGCATCGGCACATCCGCAGTCGATGCTCAGGGTAGTCAACAGCACATGATTCAAATGGCTTTTATTTTTTCGTAAATGAGTTGGCCGGCGTAATCCCATCCCAGATCAGACCGGCAGCGTTGATATTGGTTATCACGGTTGTGTAGGTCCCCGGGTGAGCATTATTATAATTAAAGAGCACCCTGCCATTCGCATCCGTCGCTGAAGACCATGACGTCACGGGCACTCCATTGCGCATCAATGCGGCAGAGACAGAGGCATTGGCAACCGGGCTGCCGAGGTTATCTGTCAAGTCGATAGTAACCAGTAAATGCTTGTCCTGGTTTTTGCCGCCTGTGGTGCTGTAGGCGATGGAGTTGACACGAACGATTTTAGAGTCAGTATGTATTTTCTGCGATAAAACATAGGGTCCCCGGGTCGGAGCGGCAAGCTCGGAGGAGGCAACCTGAACATACACATCGACAGCCTGATTTTCTGCTGCAATCGAAATCGCTGCATTGCGGCCATCGGAAGCATTCTTGTCGGCAGAACCCAGCAAGGTCCCTGCTGTGTCATAGACACGGATCATCGGATTCAGCGGATTGATGAATTCCCCTTCGCCATCGGCCGGTGTACGCGTTTCCAGAAGAACATGGCTCCATGGATCGACGGTCAGGCGGTACCAGTCCTCATCCGGCTTTAAGCGATTGATATACAGCAGCAGATTGGGGGCATAGATGGTCTTGAAGCTGTTATCCCCGGATATGTCGAGGAAATAATCCAGCGGAATCGCTGCATAATACACAAAACCCCGACCCAATGCATACGTAAATGCAGCGACTCTGTTATTTGCAGCCGGTCCGGAACTGAAAAGACTGACGCTTCCGGCCGGCAGCGTATCGGCTATCGCAAAACCATGCGTGGAGAAGTTTGCCGCATCGAGGGTATAGTTACCAATTGTCCCATACGGGCCGGCAGCGACGAGGCTGTCAGGAATTAACATGTCAATATCGTTTGCATAGACAAAATCACGGTCCAGCATCGTCGCCGGGGCGCCAATCAGCAGCGGATTGGGCTGAGGATCGCCGATGTCGGTGCTGACGAAGCGATCATGCACCACAAACAGGCCTCCATCCCGGACCCAGGCTTCGATGTCGGGCAGGCGGGACAGCAATTCAGGCGAGATTTCGGCGTTATTCAGCTCATTGACCATGAGTATCTCCACCGTACTCAGATCAAAGGCGGCAATGTCGGATATCTGAACAGGGATAAACCCGGCCCGACGAATCACATGACCGGGTGCCCGTGAGGCCGGATAGAAATCGGTGAAATAGCCCACCACCGCCGGGGCGCCAATATGTCCGAGAACCGCTTTTTGCAGAGATATCGAGACTGCCGAGGCCGTCTCATCATTGCATTCGCGTTCGAATATCCCGTCCCGTGTTACCACCATCCGGTATTCCATGCGATTGACCCCGGAGACGCGGAGATAATAGGTTTCCGCCGCCGGAGCAATGAATGAATCCAGAACGATGTCAGCGTTGGAAGCGGATGCCGTACCGCCGGCCAGAACCGTTCCCGCGGCATCCAGCAGTTCGATTGCCGCCCTGCCGCCGGTGGTTTTCATCGCCGCAGACAGCGACTGGCCCTCGGACAGGGACAATGCGTAACAATCAGGATCGGTATTGGTCGGGGATGCCACTTGAACGGTATCGAAATATTTGGCGCCGAGAAAGCCCCGGAAAGCAATACCGCCCGATGTCACCGAGGCATCATTGCCGGTGATGGAATTGAGCAGAGTCACACCGTCGCTGTCATACAAGTCCACTGTGACATCTCCTCCCGGACTCCAGCCGATTTCCAAACGATACCAGTAATTGGGCAGCCATTGCTGTGAGGCTTCGGCAAGGGTTTCATAGCCATAGCCGGGATTGCGCTGCAGCAGCAGTTGTTTGGTATTGCCCGCCATGACAACCGACAGCGTCCCGACCGCATCGGCTCCGAATCCAAAGTAAGCGCGTCCGGCCAGCAGTACTTCCGAACGCATCCAGACGGAGATGAGATTTCCCTGTTCCAGGTGCACGGCACTGTCATTTCGATAAATCCACTGCAGGCTGCCGTAAGACTCAAGACCATATACACCATCATGAGCCGACGTCGGGGTGATACCGAAACCACTCATACTGCTGCCGGTTGACAGATAGTCGGTCAGGGTTTGATCTTCAAAGTCTTCGATTGTCCGGAAAGGCGTAAACTCCCACTGAATCCTGCCGCAGACGGCAGCCCGCTGCGACCCTGCATCATTCAGATCAATGAAAGCGGCGTCAAGATTCTGGGCCGTCAGCAGATCGTCGTTTCGTGAGCCATCGAAGCCTTCCTGTTCGACGGCGGAATTGAGCAGCACCTCCAGGGTATAATCGCCGGTGGTGTCAAGTCCGCCCACAGCGAGGGTATAAGTCGTTACGGCATTGGCTGCCGGTTCCAGTTGCAGCACCACCGTCTGCCCGGAACTGCCGGCCTGCATCGTTTTATCTGCCGGCCCGCCCGATAATCCCAGAACCGGACACAATGCTTCATCCGGGGTTAAAACCACCGTCAGCGTCTGACCGGGGTCCACGGAAAGCGTAAAACGATCCGTGTCCTCCCGGCTGACGGTTCCTGAGATTGCCCCATCATAGACGAGCGACCCCGAGGGAGCAGACGGGTTTAACGGCGATGGAAATGGGACGATGCCGTAATCCAGGGAAAACGCGACTGAATAAGACTGCATCGGATTGCCATAGATATCCGTCACTGCACCGGCTGGGATGGTCGCGGTCAATACGCCTTCCTGATCGACCCCAGCCAGCACATAGGTAATCTGGAAGGCATTGTTTTTAACCACGTCCACCACGGTACCCTGGCTGAGAATTAAATCTTTTGCATCGATGGATTCAGGGGCGTATGGTTCATTAAACATGATTGTCATGCTCGTAAACGGCATCTGGATAGCTGCACCATTCATCGGGCTGTATTCAACGACATGCATGGGATCCGTATCCCAGTAAAAGGTCGCAGTCCACGCTTTAAGATTTGGGCTGGGACAGGCTCCGGAAACGGTCCGAATCGCATTGGCAAGCATATACATCTTCTGTGGTCCCTGCGTCCTGACCGGGCTGAGATTATAATAAAACGTCACATTTCGATTGTCATGGGAGACCGTGAACCGATCGGCTTTCCTGTCGTTGACTTTCAGGTCGGCCGGCTGCAGCGTTGTTCTGTCCACAGGAAAAGAAAATTGTATTGTAAAGCTGGCGGGCGGGGACGGATTGACATAGGCTTGCCCGTCACCCGGAGCGGCGCCGGTTACAATCATAGCCAGACGTGCAAGCGTGTTAAATGCATTGAGACGTCCGCCGGTCACCGTGGGCTGATCCATGTTTATCGGATCAATCCCGGTCAGGATTGCATCGCGTATTTGAGTATATGAAGACCCGGGTGCAACACTCCATGCCAGAGCCGCGACACCCGCCACATGGGGTGTGGCCATCGACGTGCCGCTGTATGCCATGCAGGCATTGCCGCGAATCGTACTCCAGATATCAACCCCCGGAGCACTCAAATCAACCGACTTCGCCCCCCAGTTTGAAAACGAGGCACGCTTATCATGGTGGTCTGTGGCGGCTACCGAGATAATATTGTCCAGGTCAAAACAGGATGGATAATTCGGCGTAAGGTCTGTGTCTATGCCGCCATTGCCCGCCGCGGCCACAAACAGCATTCCAGCCTGCCGGCCGGCAGCAATCGCATCCATCAAGATCTGGGAAAAGGCGGTTCCTCCCCAACTGTTGCTGGTCAATACAATATTGACGCCGCGCTGACGCATCATTGTCGCATACATGATCGCCTCGATTGCATCCGAGGTACTGCCCATATTCTGGGCATTGAGGAATCGCAGAGGCATGATCTTGACATTCCAGTTGACGCCCGCAACGCCGGCGCCATTATTTCCCAGCGCTCCAATCGTGCCGGCACAATGTGTTCCATGACCGGTTTCGTCAAAAGGCTCGTTGTCTTCGCTGAGAAAGTCCCAGCCATAGATATCATCGATATAGCCATTTCCATCATCATCGACCCCGGCAATACCGTTTCTTTCGGTTTCGTTGGTCCAGATGTTTGCCGCCAGGTCAGGATGCAGATAATCCACGCCCGAGTCGATCAGCCCGACAATAACCTGATTGCTGCCGGTGGCAATTGTCCAGGCTTCCGGAGCATCAATGTCGGCGTCCGGCGTCCCTCCGGTCTGTCCGGTATTATGCAGCCCCCAGAGTTTGCTCTGGAGAGGATCATTTGGGATTGCAGCAGCATAAACGAGGTAATTCGCTTCTGCACATTTCACATCCTGATTAGCAGAAAGCTCCCGGATTGCCTGTGCCACAGACTTTTGAGACTCCAGACGCCAGCGATGCACGCCAATCCTTGGGATAACCTTCAACTCTTTGGCCTTGATAGTATTACGTATCCCTGGGATTTTACCTGCCCGGCCGGGACGAAACGACACCAGGACCTCGCCGGCAACCGCTTCCCTGCCATTGACCATTTCAATTCCGGGGGCTGTGGATTGTCCTCTGGCGGATCCCCGAACTTTTTTGGCTGACGGTGAAACACCGGCAGATTCTGCCGTTTGCGGCATGTCAACATCTACGGACACTACGGATGCAGCCGAATTTGAGGATTGAGTCAAGCCGGACACACCGAGGCTTATGGAGGATAATAACGCCTGCAAAGAACACAAAAAAAAGAAAGCCGCTTTCACTTCGTTTTCCCTCCAGATTTCCGATTTAATCTATGTCCTATAATGTATCAAAAGCGATACACCTGTGTCAAGTCTAATCTCTTGTGAATAATAGACATACATACAGATATTCAGACAGCACATTGGCCTGTAATGACGATGGGGATAATTCTAAAGTATTGTCATCTTGAATCATAAAGCTCAAGTAATTCGCTAATTAGGCCTGAATCGGCGGATTTCGGCGGATTATGGATTTTTTGACTTCACCGAAGGGTTTGAGTATGATAAACCGGGTAATCGTTTAACGCAGCGGACCGATGGCCTGGTAACTTGTCTTTATCAGAATAACAGTGCCAACGAATATACCTCGGTTTGCGGGACAACGGTCCTCTATGATGCCGCAGGCAACGTGTCCATGGCCTGCTCCCCGAAAATTGAGCCAAGTTGGATGAGAGGATAGCCGACAGAAGCAGTCTGCATAGGACTGATGATGAAAGGTTATCGGACAATGGCAAAGCAATGTAGTGGAACCGAAATTGTAGGCAAGTTACGTCAGGCGGATGTACAGTTGGCCCAGGGCAAGACCATCCCGGAAGTCTGCCGTGAACTGGGCATTAGCCAGCAGACGTATTATCGCTGGCGGAACAAGTACGGCGGGATGAGTCCGGACATGATCAAGCAGCTGCGTGCTCTCCAGAAGGAGAATGCCCGGCTGCGGAAGGTGGTTTCGGATCAGGCGATTGATATCGCGATTCTCAAGGAGGTAGCCCAGGGACACTTCTAAGCCCGGCTCAGAAGCGTCAGGCCGTGGAGACGGCCTGTGCTGAGCTGGGCATATCCCAGCGGAAGGCGTGTCAAACGCTGGCCCAGTCCCGCAGCAGTCAGCGGTATGAATTAAGGCTGCCGGTTAAGGATGCGGCCTTGATAGAGGCGATTCAAAAGCATATTGAGAAACGTCCGCGATTCGGCTATCGCCGGATCACGGTGGAACTGCGAAAGGATCATTGGATGGTCAACGTCAAGTGGGTCTATCGGATCTGGCGTGACCATGACTGGGCTGTACCGTACCCGGCATCGGCAACCGCTCATCCTTCTGCACTTTAAATGTCGTCGGGACGCTGCGAATACCGGTGGCCTCTGGCATTTCAAGTTCCTTGGGCGGCAAGAGTCGTAAATCAGCCTCACGAGCCAACTGTCTTGCCCGCTCTTTCGCCCGTTCGGATAAATCGCCTTCTGCCAATGCCTGAATCCGCCATGCTAACCGTCGGAACAACCTCTGGCGATTGCATGACACGTTGGCTCATTGAACAGGTCAACATGCCTTTGCCGCAATTGGGCAACCGTCATTTTCTGTAATACCGCTATCTCTTGTTTTATATCCATATCTCCTCCAGATATACTATTATATGGACACACTGAGCCTCGTTTCCGGTGAAAGCTCAAGGGCTTTTTGTGAAGAATCTGAGAGTTTTTCGGCAAGCGGTTTAATAGCGGGTTCTACCTTCAATATCCCGGACACCAACAAGGCTGCGATTTCATTTCGACGTTTTTGTGCCGAACTGTCAAGACTGGTGTGATTACGCTTTTTCATACCCATTCGGAATCCTTCAATAATGTGTTCCTGTATAGGTTATTTATTAGCGAAAGTGGCTAAATTGTTGCGTTGATACCCACGAACGTAACGAGAGTATTAACCGGAGAAAAGAGAATTTCAGAGAGTCCGAGAGTTTGGCGGGATAGGGTGATTTGGGTGAACAGATTGAGAGTTTTTAGGGTTGTTATAGCGAGTAAAAGTTTCGCTACTTTTGAGCTAAAATATTCTATAACAATAGGTTGTACCGATAGTTGGAAGAGGTCGAAAAATCTGCATTTTGGCGCACAAAAAAAGCCGCCAGTATTTTCTACTGGTGGCTAACTCCCCGAGTAGGGCTCGAACCTACGACCTAGCGGTTAACAGCCGCTCGCTCTACCTATTGAGCTATCGGGGAATGTACGGGCCTGATACAGACCCATCTCCTATCCTTTGTCGGCACAAAGCCGCACAGGAAAGATGATATTTTCCTTAAAAATGCTAATTTGTCAAGAGATTTGGACGAAAAATATTCGTAGAAATCAAAAATTAAATGCACACTGGACAAAACCGATAATATAAGGTACAGTAAGTGTTTAAGAATGGCCCGACAATGGATTATAGGGCCTGCGAAGGAGAACCCTGTACCTGGAGCAGATGAGACTATGGCTCAAACGCCAATTGACATAGATGGATTCAGCATTATCAAGCGCATCGGCACCGGCGCTCGCAGTGTCATTTACATGGCACAGGACGAAGAGACCCGGCAGACGGTCGCTCTTAAACGGGCCGTGTTCGAAAGCCCAGAGGACCAGCGTATATTTGAACAAATGGAGGTAGAATATCAGGTTGCAAACCAATTAGACCACCCTTACCTCCGCAAATGCTACAAGATGATCCGTAAGCGAAAATTCATGCGGACCCAGGAACTGGTCATGACGATGGAGCTGTTTGACGGCCAGTCACTGGAAGACCTTGGCCGGCTGAGCCTCGGTGATGTCCTGCTGGTTTTCCGTATGGTCGCTTCGGCCCTGAACGCCATGCATCAGAAAGGCTATGTCCACTGCGACATCAAGCCCAACAACATTCTGTTCAACAAGGCCGGGGCGATCAAGATTATCGACTTCGGACAGAGTTGCCGCATCGGCCATGTCAAAAAACGCATTCAGGGCACGCCGGAGTACATCGCCCCGGAACAGGTCCGCCGGGAGCATCTGAGCCACCGCACCGATATTTTCAACTTGGGCGCCACACTATACTGGGCTTTGACCGGCCGGCACGTCCCGACCCTGATTCAGCGGACCAATGAATTCGGCCTGTCCGTCGCGGAGCCGCCGGAATTCAAGGCCCCGCACGAAATCTACAAAAAGATCCCCCTCGAGCTGTCGGAACTGGTCTCACACTGTGTCCAGGATAAACCCGCGGATCGGCCATCCAATATGTCGGAAATCATCGCACAACTGGATATGATGATTCGTGAAATATTCCAATCGAGGCTGACGACGAATGCACCAGCAGGTAATTCAACTCTTTAACGACGGGGCAAGGCTCAACACGGCCAGTTCGCTGCGCCGCGGCAATGTCGTGTACCTGCCCGACCATGGGAAAGTCATCGTCACCGGCGACCTGCACGGCCACCGCCGGAACTTCGAACGCATCGTCCATTATGCCAATCTGGAAAGTAATCCCGAAACGCACGTTATTTTTCAGGAAATCATTCACGGCGGCCCGGAAGATGATTTCGGCGGCTGCCTGTCGTACCAATTGCTCTTTGAGGTTATCAAGTATAAAATTCGATTCCCCGAACAGGTTCATATCATGCTGGGCAATCACGACACCGCTGCGGTCTGCAACACAAGCGTCCTGAAAGCCGGCAAGGAAATGAATCTGGCGATGAAGACCGCGATGCGGCGCCACTTCAAGGCCAAATTCGAGGACGTCGAAGCGGCCATGTCTGATTATATGATGAGTCAGCCGCTGGCCGTCAAATGTGCCAATCGCATCTGGCTGTCGCATTCGCTGCCGGCTGACGGCTTTGAGGAGGATTTCGATACCGCCATTTTCAACCGCCCCTATACAATGGACGATATCCAGCGGCCCAAACCCGTGTATCTGCTGACCTGGGGTCGGCGTCACTCGCAAAAGGCGCTGGACCATCTTGCCCGGAAATTCGACGTGGATTTATTTGTCCTGGGTCATCAGCCGCAGGAAATCGGCTGGGGCATCGCGGGCACCAACACCCTCATCATCGCCTCCGAACACAACTTCGGCTGCCTGCTTGTCTTTGACCTTGCCCGGCGATACACACTCGAGCAGCTTTGCAACTGTCTGGTGCCTATGGCCTCCATCGGCTGATAAAACCGATAAACAAACATAAAGCCCGGGAAGGCCTCGAAGATATATGCTTTCATCTTCAATCCTTCCCGAGCTTCACGATGAAATAAGAATTACCTTGTCAGAATCGCGGCTTGCGAACCGCGAATGTTTGGCCTATATGCCTTTCATCCAGTGCCCTGCCAGAATCGCAAAGTCCGACAAATCAACCACGCCGTTGCGGTCGATATCGGCCTGACCGCAATTGTCCGGACTGGTGCAATCCACGGCCAGCCAATATGGGCTAAACAGGCTCAAATCTTCCACATTCACACTGCAGGTCGCATTCAAATCGCCCGGCAGGAAATACTCGTATGCACCCATATCCACCACGGCATTGCCATCACAATTGCCATCGATAATCCGCGGTGATCCATCCATATCTGTGACAATTTCCGCCGGAACCGCCGCATTGCTGCCCTTATCAATACACGGCGACCCCGCCTGCAGCCGCAAATCCCCATTGGCCGCATCGACAAACAGCGGATCGACGCTTATATTTCCCGGTCCATTTGCCACCTGGCCCTGGATGTTGCAATAACCGATGGAATACCACGAACTGAAAAACTGTCGACCATATACAGCCGTATTGCCCCATAAGATGCAATTATGTATCTGCAGCACATCAGCATCACACGCTATTCCACCACCAGAAGAGCCGCCCGAATTGCCGTAGAAAGTGGAATTGGTGATTATGGGGTTATCTGACATGGTAATAGCCAACCCTCCGCCGGAATAAGCGGCAGAATTCTCAGTAAAAATACAATTCGACATAGATAAGCTGGAAGATTTGTTATAGATTCCACCCCCCTCACCACCCTGACCTGAAGCGCTATTATGGTCAAAGACACAATTAGTTATCGTCGCTTTGGCGGATAAATGATATATTCCACCGCCACTCAGGGAAGCTGTGTTCTGACTCAATGTACAATTTGCGACTTCTAAATTGGAACTATACCTGCTGTATATGCCGCCTCCGACAAGAGCCGAATTACCTGTAAATGTACATCGGATTATCTTTGGATTTGCAGAAGACCACCCTTCAATATTTGCTCCATTATAGATTCCGCCTCCCGAACTGGCACTGTTGGCAGTAAAGCTGCAATCACTGATTATCGGAGTCGAGGCATAGGTGTTCACTATTCCGCCTCCATAGTATCCATAATTGCCTGTAAACACACAGTGGCTGATAATTGGAGCACTTGAATTCGTATTTGCCATTGCGCCGCCGCTCATCTCAAAACCTGACCACAGAGTTAACGCAGCACTGTTGGCCCTGAAGGTACAATGGCTGATCGTCGGGCTGCTGGCGTCGTTAAACATGCCACCGCCAAAGGCCTGGGGGTCTGTCCCGTTGCCGCCGGTAATCACAAAGCCATCCAGCACCGCCGAGGCCGTCAGATTTGTTCCGGCCAGGTGATTGAAGACATGATAGCAGTTATCCTGCCGTGTCGGTTCCGTCGGCAGGATAACATCATTATCATCGCCGTTCAAATCGCCCGACAGAATGGTCGGATTCGCATCCCAGTTCCGCTGGGATTTGTCGGTTTCGGTACCGTTGAATCCGCCGTAAATCCCAACGTCATTTTTCAATTGATACGCCTTGAATCGCTCCCCCGTGCCGCCCACCATCTTCGTCGGTTTGTAGGTCCCCGCCGCCACCCAGATTTCATCCCCGGCTACTGCCGCATCCAGTGCCGACTGCAAATCCGTAAAGGCATCTGCCCAGCTTGCCCCGGTATTGGCCCCGACTGCCGATGCATCAACATAAAGCACTGCCGGATTAGGCTGCACCGATGCCCCTGCAAATGTGGAAAATAAAAAGATGATTGCACACACATACGCCCCAAAACCCCACCCATGTCGTTCCATTGTAACCTCCCATTCTTCCTGAAATTCCTTCACGTCCCGATTTCTCATAACCACCCGCTTAGACCCGTATCAGGACACGCCAAGTCTTCATTTTAATAAAGCCCTAAAGAAACATACCCCCATGAAAACACCGGTATTTTCCCCAAAGCCCTGCTGCTGCAAACTCGTTTGAACCCCACCCATCGTGCCGCCTTTTCCTATCCCTGTTCTTGTCCCGAATCCTGAACTTACCCTCTCTTTGCGGATGATTGCTCAATGGAATCCATGATATACCGCTCCTGAATGGAAATGTCTACATTGGATTTATGAAAAACCCGGAAATGTCCGATAATACCTGTATGAAGGGATTTGAATTGAGCTTACAGGAAGTTTCGGCATTGCGAGAGCTGCATCG
>Ga0228536_1000612_pt1 | contig 58211 bp, 51 predicted proteins | sample SJ1Smetagenome_FD_168611 | JGI IMG/M metagenome (GOLD analysis project Ga0228536, IMG submission 168611) | Enriched culture of PCE-dechlorinating microbial communities from Ithaca, New York, USA - SJ1.S | ecosystem: Engineered > Modeled > Simulated communities (microbial... > Unclassified...
CCAATGCACTCATCTTGAACGCAAAACTGTATGAGACGGGACGGACGAGACGTGTAGAAAAAGACAAGGGAGAAGCCGGGCGGGAGCGGCGCGCGGCGGTCCTTTCCGGGGGGGACAAGGGAACGGGGGAACGGGATTTCTTTTTTGCGGGGGATGTCATGCCGAGGTGCGTGCAAGATGACACAACACTTGCCCGTCGGGAGGTGGACGCGGGCGGGGATAAACCCCGCCCCTACGGACCGATATGCCCGTCGTGCGTAGGGGAGGGCTTTATGCCCTCCCGCCCAATGCACTCATCTTGAACGCAAAACTGTATGAGACGGGACGGACGAGACGTGTAGAAAAAGACAAGGGAGAAGCCGGGCGGGAGCGGCGCGCGGCGGTCCTTTCCGGGGGGGACAAGGGAACGGGATTTCTTCTTTGCGGGGGATGTCAGGCGGCCGTATTGAGCGCCCGGGTCAGGCTTTGCTTGAGCTCCTCGAGGGTGTAGGGCTTGTGGAGGAAGCCGGCCAGTTTCTGCCCGGCGAAGCGATTGGTGGCATCCTCTTCGCCGTAGCCGCTGCAGAGGATCACCGGGACATCCGGTCGTATCCGCTTCAACTCCTGGTATGCGGTCAGGCCGCTCATGCGGGGCATGGTCAGATCGAGAAGCACGCAGACGAATTCCTTTGCGTTCTCCTGGAAGAGCCGCAAAGCCTCCTCGCCGTCCGCGGCTCCCACGGCATGGAACCCGAGCCGCTCCACGTGAGCCATGCACGGCTCGCGAATCCCGTGTTCATCGTCGACCACCAGGACCGACCCCATCATGGGCGGCTCTTCGGCCGCCGCGGCCGGGAGCTCGGGGGCCGTGGAGACGGGCGGTTCGCAGGCGGGAAACAGCACCCGGACGGTGGTTCCCCAGCCGACCTCGCTCTCCACCAGGATGGCCCCCCTGTGACCCCGCACGATCCCCATCACCGCGGACATCCCGAGGCCCCGGCCCGTGAACTTGGTGGTGAAGAAGGGGTCGAAAAGGCGCTGCCGGGTCTTCTCGTCCATTCCGCAGCCCGTATCCGACACCTCGATGTAGGCGAAGCGTCCCGGGGGAGGCTTTTCGTCCAGGCAGCTCCGGCTCAAACACTCATCGTCGCAATCCATTGTCCCCGTGGTGATGGCGATCCCGCCGGGGTTCTGGCCGATGGCTTCGGAGGCGTTGGTGATGAGGTTCATGACGACCTGCTGAATCTGGCCCGGATCGGCCTCGACGGTGGCCGGCCGGGAGCTCAGCGCAACCTCCAGGGTGATGGTCCGCGCAATGGCCGCGCGGAAGAGTTGCGCGTTCTTGCGCACCTCGTCGCTGAGGTCCATGGGAGAGGGCCGCAGGTGCCCTTTCCCGGAATAGGCCAGCATCTGGCTCGTCAGCTCGCCCGCCCGGCGACTTGCCTTGTAGGCCTGCTCGACGCAGGTGCGGGCGCGGCAATCGCTGGGAAGGTCCAGGAGGGTCAGGTCCAGGTTCCCCATGATGGCCATGAGGAGATTGTTGAAGTCGTGGGCGATGCCGCCGGCCATGACGCCGAGGCTCTCGAGTTTCTGGGCGTGGAGCAGCCGTCGTTCCATTTCGAGCCGCTCGACCTCCGCCCGTTTGCGCTCGGTAATGTCCCGGCGCAGCATCTGGTTTACCGTTTGCACCTCTTCGAGAAGCTTGAGGTTTTCGAATTTGAGCGCAATGGCCGAAGTGATGACGCTGTTGTGGGTGAACGAATAGCGGACGATGGTGAACAGGTAGACGACGATCAGAAAAGCGATCGTAAGTCCGATCTGCCCCCCTTCCATGACGCACCGCGCGGCGTAGAAGAGCATGGCCGGTACCGCCCATGCGGCGGGGGCGAGCTTGACGGAGGAATGAGACACCGTGGTGGCGGCGGCGAGGCTGGCCATGACGAGCACGAAAAAGGGCATCAGTGCCATGTTGTCGGACGGATACACCATAAAGGCGGACAGCCCCCAGACTATTCCGGAAAAAATAGCCAGGGCAAGGTATACGTTCGTCCACTGCTTTCCGGAAAAAGAACGGTCCCGTATCCTGGAGAATCGACGATGGAGTTGGACCCGGCTCGCGACGACCGCCAGAATGAGCGTCAGCCACGCGAGAATATACGGTAACGGGACCTGGTTGCGGACGATGAAGCACAGGACCAGGGCGACGATGAAGGAGGCGGCCTGCATCGTTGCAAGCTGCCGCATCGCCAGGCGGACCTGCTCCTCCCGGATGGCGTCTTCGAGGTCGTTGTGCGTCGTGTTTGCGTCGTTCATGTAAGCCGGCTCATGGCAGAGTTATCCTCTGAAGATTTACGATACCACACAGTATAGCACAACTCGGGCGTACAGGAAGTGTTAGTGTGCGGGAAATGTCAGTGTGCCGAAAAAACCGCAATTGGATCACATCGAGTCTCCGTCGGTCCGCGGCATGCGATGAGGGGCCGGGGCGGAGGGAATTACGGCGCGACGCGCGCCCGCCGTTGGACGGTCTTTAAACGCCGCCGTGGCCGCGGTGCCGGAAAAACGATTCACGGATGGTCTGGCTTTTTGCCTGCGGGGGGGATAGAATAGCAGACGTTCGAAAAGATCGGCCGGTTCAGGAGGAAACGCCTCGGGGCACTTCCCGCATGGAAAAGGGACCGGGCGGGGTTTTCGAACGGATGCACGGGGGTATGTCCCGGCACGCCAGGGCGGCCTGTGCCGCGAGTCGCCGCCGGACGGGGTGGCCGCGTCGAGACCATGGATGCTATTGACACGCTTCGAACTCACGCTCAAGGAACGGCCATGACTTCTCCTCCCACCGATCCCTATCAACGCCGCATCGACTATCTGCGGCTCTCCATTACCGACCGCTGCAACCTTCGCTGCACGTATTGCATGCCGGAGGGGGGCGTTCCCAAGCTGGACCACGGCGAAATACTGCGCTACGAGGAAATCCTGAGGCTGGCCCGGATCGTGACGGCCATGGGGATCTCGAAGATCCGGATCACCGGGGGCGAACCGCTGGTGAGAAGGGATGTGCTCTTCCTGTGCGGTTCAATCGCCGGCATCCCGCAGCTCAGGAGCTTGAGCATCACCACCAACGGGGTGTTGCTGGGCCGCCTGGCGGGAGGGTTGTTTCAGGCGGGCATCAAGCGCATCAACGTCAGCCTGGATACGCTCAAGCCCGGGAGATTCGCGTCCATAACGCGGCAGGACTGTTTCAAGGAAGTGTGGCAGGGGATCATGGCGGCTCATGAGGCCGGGTTTTCGCCCATCAAGCTGAACGCCGTGGTCATGCGGGGGGTCAACGACGACGAAATCGCAGACCTTGCGCGGTTGACGTTCGAGTACCCTTTTCACATGCGGTTCATCGAGTTCATGCCCTTCAAGGAGGCCGATTACGACGACCGGTTCCTCTCGTCCGAGGACATCCTCGACCGGCTGAGGAACGTCGCCGAGCTGGTGCCCGTCGAGAGCACCGATTCCAACGGTCCCGCCCGCCACTACCGGTTTGCGGGGGCGATGGGCAAGATCGGGATCATCAGTCCCATTTCGAATCATTTCTGCCCGACCTGCAACCGCCTGCGCGTGACCGCCGACGGACGGCTCCGCACCTGCCTTTTCGCCCGCGAGGAAACCGACCTCAAGCGTGCGTTGCGCCTGGGGGCTTCGGACGAAGAAATGATGCTGCTGATCCGCACGGCCATAGCCGACAAGCCCGAACGGCACGAACTGGACAGCCGGGCTTTCCGCAAGTGCATCAGTCGCCCGATGTTCGCCATCGGGGGATGAACGCCCGCCGCGGGTGACGGGGCGGATTCCACGGGCCGGGCGACGGGGTTGGCGCGGCTTCGCCGGATCGGCTGGGCTCCGCGCGGGCGGCGCTGAGGCGGGAATCTGGGCGAGGCCGGAGGCTCGGGGGCTTTACGCGACGGCTTTTCCGTCCGCAGGCGGGGCCGTCCGGGTCGACCGAGTCCCGGGAAACCCACGGAGTGCCGGGAGTGCGCCGCCGGTTCGCGGGACGATCGATTCTCCTCTCCGTTTTCGCCGCGTGATCCCATGATTCCTGAAATCAGCCGCTTCGGTCCCGCCGACCTTTCGCTTTCGTTTTTCATAAGGATATTCGATAATTCGATACGCCTCCGGCGAGCCGCGCGAGGTTTGCCCCGGCGAAATCCGGCGCTCGAAACACGCGTCGGAAATCGCCGCGGGTCGGGCCGGCGCGACGTTGATGCGCGCTCCCCGTTTGCGTCGGAATGAGAAGGGAACAAGGATATGATTTATAGTGTCAAGGTCGACGTGAAGGAGATCAGGAATCGCATCGTCGAATGCAAGGTTCGAAATCATGTGGTTCGCGTCGATCAGCCAAAGGAGTTCGGGGCGGACGACACGGCGCCGACTCCCCCGGAGATGCTGGCGATTTCTCTGGGCAGCTGCGTTGTTTCCACGATCCAGTTCATCGCGATGCGGAAGAATCTTGATGTCGGGAATATTGAAGTGAGCGTCGAAGGCAGCATAGATTTCTCAAAAGCGATGGGCATAAGCGACAGGGAGCGGGCCGGTTTCGGCGCCCTGAAAGTTGGAATACGGTTCGATTCCGGAATGTCCTCCGGGGAAAAAGAGGATTTCATCAAGACGGTTTTTCAGTGCGGGGCATCGATTGACAGCATTTGGAACGCGACTCCCGTAACCTGGGAGCTATTGGAATAACCAACGGGCGGCGGTCATCCGATTCGCGTCCCGATGGACAGATGCGAATCGTCAAGGCGGGATAATCCGGACAGGCAACGGGCGGCGGTCATCCGACTCGTGGTTGGGTCCGCCGGCCGTGAGTCTCGACCGCCATGCTCGGCCCCGGCTGCCCGGAAATCGTATCCGCCCGGCACGGCTTCCCGAACTGGGCCGCATACTGAAACGGAGCGGCATACCCGAACGGGGCGGGCCTTCGTCGCGATTCCATAGGTGGCGCCTCGCGCGGGTTACAGGTCGTCATCGCCGCCCCCAGCGCCCGTTCCGGCAGCGGATTCTCCTTCGGCCATGGCTTGGTCCACGAGCGCGTCGACGTCTTCGGCGCCGAGGTCGTCCCCCATCTCGCGGCCCATTTCCTTCATCCACCTGGCCATGCTCTTCGGGTCATTCTCATCCAGTCCCGCGAATCGCGACGGGTCCGCCAGGCGTTCGAGGCGGGTCTCCTCGGACAACCGCACGCGAACCCGCGACGGAACGCGAGCCACCTCCTCGCTGCTGCAGTGTTTGCAGACGGGCGAGAAGGCTTCGGACACCCGCAGCGTGAGAATCTCGCTCTTCCTGCCGCATCGACTGCACCGGAATTCATAAATGGGCATCCCTTTGTCTCCTGTGTCGGCGGGGTGCCGGGCATGAGGGTTTGCGGAAGCCTTTTCCTCTTGGGACGAAGCTTCGTGCGCCCGCGAAGCCCAAGAGGTACCAGGGATGAGGGTTTGCGGAAGCCTCTTCATCCCGGAGCCGGTGGTGCATTCCTCAAATAGCTCCAAATGATGAGATGTCCGATATTGGCGCTGACAGCCAATTGGGGCAATCCCCAAGTATCGAGGCACTCACGGAGTGCTGCACGCGCTGTGCGCGTCAAGTTCGGCAATCCGGTCACGGCATATCGGGTGATCCGGGCCGCGAAGGACGGCCGGAGTCGTTTCGGCGGAGAGCGAAGGCAAGTGCCGCGCCCTTTCGCCGCCGCGTTGATTGTCGCGGATGCGGCGCAATCGACGGGCACCGCTCTTCTTCCCGAACGCCCACGGGGGGCGTCGCGCATTTGCGCGGACGCCTCACGCCGAAAGCCTCTTTCGACAAGAGACGGCACCACCCGCCGCCGACCTTGCCGCGTCGCTCCCGATCTGTTCTTGAGTAGCAATTGTCCGGTGAAAGATCAAGAGCCTTGGTCTACGCATTTCCGTCTCGGTTTGTGCATTCCCTTATCGGCTCAATCACGTCGGGGAAAGGTCGAATATCCACGTTCACCGGAGTTCCGACCCTGGTGGCCCACCAGCGCGGCGGGGGAAAGCTCCGGCGGCCGTCAGGCGCCGGAGAACCCGATATGGTTCCTGAGTCGCATCAGTTGGTGCAGAAGCGGGGACTCTCTGTCACGTAGAGATTTCAAACACTTACAAAGGCGCCTGCCAATCCGATGCAACAGGAAGCACCCAGGGCCCGCAAGAAGGCACCTCGCGGGGGGGAAGGAGAGGATCGCGATCTTCGGTTCCTGGGTGGCCCAGCCCATAAGGCCATGACCGAGGGTTCGGTTCGGTTTACTTTCAATGAAAACCGATGGATGCCAAGCAAGATGGCCGGGATTGATTGAATTCCCATTGGACAGAGCTTGTGGTAGGATCCCCCCGCGGATCCGGCGATGTATCCGGAACCCGGAAATGATGGGCATTTGTCCACTTTCCTGGAATTAGCCGGTTATGCTTCCAGGTATGGAGGAAGAATGAAATTTGAAAAATTCCGTTCCGGTGTTCATAAGCAACAATACCAATACAAGAGTTTTTCCCCATCACCTGTAAATCAGCCATGGACTTGGGAGGACCCCAGGATTAACACCCTGCTGGAGCGTGCGTCCCAGTCCGTGGCTGAACTCAATGCGTTTTCACTGATCGTGCCCGATGTTGATTTGTTCATTATGATGCATGTTTACAAGGAAGCGAGCACCTCAAGCCGGATTGAAGGCACTCGAACGGGAATGGATGAGGCCATCCTCGACAAGGAGTACATTGATCCCGAGAAACGAGATGACTGGCAAGAAGTTCAGAATTACGTGCAGGCCATGAATCTCGCCGTCCAGGAACTGAACGCTCTTCCTCTGTCGAACCGGCTGCTTCGTACTACTCATGAGCGTCTTATGCAGGGTGTCAGGGGCGAGCATAAGACACCTGGAGAATTCAGGGGCAGCCAGAATTGGATTGGAGGGACCAGCCTGCAGGATGCCGTTTTCATTCCGCCTGCGCCGGAAGAAGTTCCTGAATTGATGAGCGACCTGGAGAAATTCTGGCACAATGAAGAAATCGACGTCCCTCATCTGATTCGAATAGCGATCAGCCATTACCAGTTCGAGACCATTCACCCATTCCTGGATGGAAACGGTCGGATCGGACGTTTGCTGATCACGCTCTATCTGGTCGGTAAGGGGCTTTTGAGCAAGCCTTCTCTTTATCTTTCGGATTATATGGAGAGGCACAAGGGAGCGTACTACGATGCCCTGACCACAGTCAGGGCGTCTCATGACTTGAACCACTGGGTGAAGTTCTTTCTCGTGGCTGTTCACGAGACAGCCCAGAAAGGCAGGCACACGTTCCAACAGATCCTGGCCCTCCGATCCGGGGTGGAATCGAAGCTTTTCGAACTGGGCAGAAAGGCGCAGAGTGGACGTAAGTTATTGAACGTCTTATATCAAAAACCTATTGTAACCGCCAATGAAGTCGCAGAGAAGCTTGCCGTCTCGCATCAAACAGCCAGCGCTTTGATCAGGGATCTCGTGGGGCTGGGCATTCTTACGGAAATCACCGGTCACCAGAGAAACCGGTTGTTCGAATTTGCCAACTATTTAAAATTATTTTTGAATTAGGGATGAAGGGGGAAAGTTTACATACGATTTATCTTATGTAAAGAAAACGCATTTTCCTTACATAAGCGGCCGTCCCATGTAAAGTTGCTTCGGAAGTTTGGCCGAATTGCCCAATTCGTGCAGGCTCGGCGCCGATGATGGGCTGTAGCGGTATACCGCCACTGGCCAGTAGAATCGAACTCGCCTGGTGATGCAGACCCAGGCCGTCCTGTATCGAAATACAGTCTCGCACTCGCGCTGGTGCCGAAGGCCGGACTCTCTGCCATAGAGAGATTTCAAGCACTTACAACGGGACCTGCCGATCCGATGCACCGGAAAGCACCAGAAAACATCATGGATCACCTTTTCCAGGTCAGGGAAAGAATGAATCACGCGAACGCGGGAGTTGAACCCGCGTCTTCGCCCGTAAACCCGCACTGGATATGGCACGAAATCAGTGGGGGGAAACAAAGGGGAAACTCAGCAGAAGCAGTCATCATAATTTGCCTATGCATCATGACTTCTTGGAGTCGCGGTCTTCAATTTGTTTCTTCTTCGACTCTGGAACCAAGGTATCATACATATTACGAACATGCTTCGGGTGACTGATCATTCGCTCTGAGATTAAGTTGATCAAGCGAAATAGTTTAGACGCAGTATCCCTATCATCTCGAAGATCCAAAATCCCAGGATGCACTGCATCATTTCCAACAACACGCACTACATCTAGTGCTTGTTGGATAATCGGGCTAAGACCTTTCTTTACAAGGCTTGCTATATCATTATTAATATTTTTCCCATCTTCCCCAAGATATATGCATATTTTCTGAATCACCAAGCGCAGTAATGCTGCAGACCCTCTTGGCGATAAATTTAAAATACTACGAGCTTCTTCATAATCGCGTAATATATCATCAGGAATATCTATATTTGGTTCTTCCCCATGAAGTTCAGGTGGAAAAAGCAATTTATCGTAAATCCACACAATTATTTTCTGACAATTAAAGCAATGGCTAATATAAATATTTATCACTTCATTGGTCCTATAAATGTCATTGACATTCTCGTCTAGAAATACCATACCACTTTTAAGTTTCGACATTCGATCAATGATTTTCCCTTTGTCTTCTATATTTATTTCTTCTGAATTCCGTATATGCTCCAGAATATCATCGCTTGGGAAGAATGGTGTTTTGCCATCCCCGAGTTCTTTAGCATATACTGTATACCAAGTGTGAGAAGTCAAAGCTCCACAATGTGGGCAGGTGAATGCGGTTTCTCCGATTGAAGCTGGTACGTGCTTTTTCTTCATCTCTATTCTCCCTGGTTTTCATTCACCCAGTGCGGCCGTGATTTGATCCTTGAGATTCTGCCCGAGGGAGTTCTTTTTTTCCGCCATAAGAAAGAGTCCCTTGCCATTGCTCTTTGCGGCCCAAAGCTCACCGATGTTCTTTTTTTCCTTGGTGTCCTGCGTATCGATGAGATGGGCGCCTTTGTATTCGATGACGAAAACACGCCCGTCGCGAAGTTGGGCCACAAAATCAGGATAGAACCGATCGGTTGAGGTGGGCAACCAAAAAGAAGTCAGCGGACGGTTGGCAAGGTTGCGAATCCAGTGCTTTACCTGCGGCAGATTGTCGATCAGGAACGCACAGTCGCATTCCTCGCCATTTGAGGCAAGTTCCCCTGGCAGTGCAAAGAAATGTTTTTTGAACTGATACGCCCCCTGATACGACCATGTGGGATCATAGGGGCGGCTCCTGTCGAAAGCGAAACCATCGGCAAAACTGGTTTCAACATGGGCTTTGGGACCAAATAGGAAAGTCTGGTAGCCCGTCGCATATCCCTGTTTCCGGCAGGCCTTGATCTTCTGCTCAACAGCCTTGGCAAGCTGAAATTTGAAGCGGAACAAATCACTCAGGGGTATGTGACGCTGTTTCATGAGATAGACAACTATCTTACGGCAGAATTCCAGAAGAACGGGTTGGGTGATATCGGGTTGACGGCATTGCTTATCGAGCCAACGGGAAAGCTGCAAGTCAGTCCCATCCAACCTGAGGAGACCGGTTTGAAGTTGAACGCTCTGATCGAGGTGCTTGTAAACAACTTTCTCCCCCTGCAAATCGACTTCCCAACGCTCAGCGGTCTCACGAATGGTGAATTCCGTCGGGGTAAGTTCCGCCGGATAGTTGTTAAGCGTCCATCCCCCAAGATCGAGGATGAGTTCTTCCTCGACAAACTCGATCTTCCCTTGAACGTACAGAAAGAGACGAGGAACGACAAATTTCTCGCCGCGCTCGGCGGGTGAGAGGCTATGACGATATATGATTCTGTGACGATGAACGGCAGCACGCACAGCTTCCTGCTGTTCGGTCGCTCTTACGGAGGTGACAAGCCTTTGCTCAAGTTCTTCCGAGATTTCGCCATCAATAGCAATGGCCACGGTTCCACCCGGTTCGGCCTTCACCTTGATACGCTCTATGATCCCTGCATCAAGCCCTGTTAAGTCCGGCGGCATATCCAAAGTTTGAAGAAAAACTGGCGTGCGATGGATCAAACCGCCGGTTCGGCGCATGCCTGGGATTTCGGCTTGCTGATGAACCATGTTGGTAGCTGCCTCGTCTGGTTCAAACCCCATTTTTTCGACAAGCGTATCCGTCAGGGTGCGGGCAGCTTCTCCAAACCGAGGGCTTGACACGTGCGTGTAGGCGCGGTTCAGAGCCTCATTCGAGCGGCTTTCCGCATAAGGCATACGAAGAACGCGCCCCAGGAGCTGCTCGATGTCAGTGGCTGAGCCTATGTTCGCAACAGAACATAGCACATAGGCGAAAGAGCAATCCCATCCTTCCTTGAGGGCCTCCACAGTGATGATATGTTCAACCGGGCAGGCAGGATCGAACAAATTGATGGAATCAAGCTCGCGCTGTTCACCCGTTGCGACAGCGATACGTTCCGGTGGAATGTTCTCATTTTCGATCAGGTGCTTTTTTAAGATTTCGACGGTCACTTCCTGTCCCCTGTCCTGCGCTTGAAAGAGTGCCAAGGGGCGGATATAGCGCGCGTCGCTTTTGGCTGTGTCCGCCAGACGAGCACGTGTTTCAATCGCATCGTGGATCGCGGCCCGCCAGTCGGGATGTTCGGTCAAAATGATTGGAAGTTTAATCATCTCCGCTGCTTTGACCTCGGCGGCGGAAGCTCTGAATAGTACGTTACTTCCATTGCGCAGATCGGTGTTCGGCGTCGCAGTGAATTCCACGATGCACGAGGGTCGCAACGCGGCCAGCATATCGAACGAAAGGTTTGTGCCGGCTTTGTGCGCTTCGTCCACTATTACCAGCGGACGATGAAAGGCCATGAGATTGACAAAGGAAAACTTGATGCCTCCCTCCTCGAGGCGTTCCAGTCCGGGTGTCGTTGCAGGGATATGGGCAAAATGAGGCTCGAAGTTTTCAGAGTGAGCATAAGCCTTGCGACCTTCGGTATTGGTCACGCGAAGGGATTGCATTGTGGATACGATGATCGACACGCGCTCGGTCAAGTCCTGGGGCCTGATCTGCGCAACGTCGCCGATGTCAAACACGGCAACCAGCCCATCGAAAGCTTGGTCAATCGCGGCTCGGTAAGGATGGGAAGGCTTTTTCAAAGCCTCCACCGTTTGCTTGCGAATAGTATTGGTAGGTACAAGCCAAAAGACAACCGGGTAATCTCTTTCCAGATACGAACGCCCCGCCTGGGCAATCGTGTGAGCGGCAAGCAGAGTTTTGCCACCGCCTGTTGGAAGACGAAGACAAACATTAGGCACGCCCACAAGCCCCGGAATGGTCCGGTAAGGAAGGGGATTCCTCTCTGGCTGTTGTTGTTGCAAGGTCCAAATATAGGACTGCTCCGGCTCTCCAGTGACGCGAACGCGCTCAAGATAAATCCTGAGCGTATCCAAAGCCGCTCGTTGAAAAGGTTTAAGCTCCATTATCTTTCTCCTAGCGGGCTTTTATTTCGTAGGGAATTTGCCGGAAGATGATGCGTTCTTGCTTCAACCGTTCGGGGCTCATGCGGCAACCTTCCCCGAAAATAACCTTCGGACCCTCAAAGAACGGAAGCGACGCCAAAACCCTTGAGGTAAGGACATTGCCGCCGTTAGGCCGTCTGTCGCCGAGAACACCGTTGAAGAGTAAATACAAGGCGGTTCCTTCATGGATCCCGAGCAAGGGTGAGTCCGCCTTACCGGAAAATGGTGAGCCAGTCTCGACAAACCAAAGATGTGCGGCCAAAGGGGCAAAACGAATGCCCGGGGAAACATATCCCTCTTCATCAAAGACCGACTCTCCCAGACGATAGAATCGGAATCCTCCGCCTCCCTTCCAGCCTATTGTCTCTGAAATGCCACCTTGTTCACCATCAATGACTTTGCGCAGACGTGGCATGCAATGGGTTTCTGCGTGATCGCCCATTTCTATGCCGATGTAGCGACGGCCCATTTTATGAGCGACTGCTGCCGTTGTTCCCGAACCCAAAAACGAATCCAAAACAAGGTCGCCAGGAGATGTCGCAATTTGCAGAATTCTCTGGATAAGTCGTTCTGGTTTTGGGCTATCAAACGCTTCCACTTTGCCAAACAGCGCATGTATTTCTTTTTTTGACTCATCGGTATGGCCCACTTCTACAGAAGGCCACCACGTCCAAGGAGTCATCCCAGGCACTTCAGAGAGATATCGGATAATATTGGGTTGTCCATCGAGATTTTTGCCAAAATAGATTCTACCCTCGGACAAGAGACGCTCATAGGTCGCTTTTGCAATTCCCCAGCATCGCCCTTCTGGAGGACGATGAATTTTGCCAGTCGGCGTGACCACTTCATAGAATTGTTCAGCTGTAGCATGCCCTTCCTGTGCCGTCATTGGTACAGAACGCCAGCGCCCGCGCGGATCATTGTTCGGATTGCGATAAACCTTCGCTTGTTCTTCTGTAAGAGGAACCAAGTTCCGTATTTTTTTGAATAAATCAGGTCGCTTGGCATAAACGATAATGTATTCATGGACGTCCCCGATTGCCTCGCGATTTTCACGTGAATATCGCTTCTGCCAAACATTGCTCGCTATAAAATTCGAACGCCCAAAAATTTCATCCATGATGACTTTCAGATAGTGCGCCTCGTTATCATCAATCGAAACCCATATGCTCCCGTCTTCCGACAGAAAATCTCGCAGGAGTTCAAGACGAGGATATATTATGGCAAGCCATTGGGTATGTTCTAGGTTGTCGTCATAATGTTCAAAAGCACTGCGAGTGTTATATGGCGGGTCGATATATACACATTTCACTTTACCGGCATAATATGGAAGAAGGGCTTTTAGGGCGTCAAGGTTATCACCCTGGACTAGCACATTGCCGGTATCTTGATCTCCATAGGAAAATTCTGATACTTCCTCAAGAAGACGATACGATATGCATGTTGCACAGCGAATGTCCTCCTCACGAGTGAGCCAATGTAAGAGCGGCATAGTATCCTTCTATCGTTATAGGTCTTGATGCAAATAGTTCCAACTCACTGGATCGTTCTGGATGTCTATACATCCACACATTGGACAACCTTCGACTTGGTCGAAGGCAATGCGTAGAGCGTGTAAACAGAAAGACAACGCGGAACAAGCGGGCCACAATATTCGCGGAGTGCGTCATGTTCCTTTGCTTCGTGTTGAATTTTTATACCACTCCGAAACGGTAGGAGCAATGGGTTAATGGGCGTGACCGCCCCTCCCGGTCGGGACATAAAAATTCACACGTTACCCCACTTCCACGTACCCAAAATTGAACGTGTTCACCCCGCCCCTGGTCGTTGTCACCTTGAACTGCAGAATGTGCCGCCCTTTCAGGGCATCCCCCGGATACTTGAACAGAACCCCAACCTGGGGTGTTGCCACGTCAGGAATCCCCGAAATCAAATCCGCGGTTGTATCCATTCCATCAAGGAAGCTCTTCACGTCAACGGCGGCAATTGGGTCTCCGGCCGGATCGGGGAGCCTGCCTTTAAAGGAAAAGCTGTGTGGACCCCAATATTGAATGACAGGATTGACGTTGATACTCGCCACATCAAAATCGAGCTTCCGTCTGCGGATCGGTGGGGAGGTGACGTCTCCCCGCCTGCTCCCGATATTGGTTCGATCTGACATCCAGGCCGCTTCCAGGTTTAACTTGACTTTTCGATGCCGTAAAATATCCTTGTATTCAGTCATAAAAGCTTGATTACGAAAGGATAATGAATGGCGTCCAAGGAAAAGAACGATGAGCCTATAGTTCTTCCCAGGCTGAACATCCAGGAGATGCGGATCACGCTTATAGGCGATTCGCCGCTCATCTGCCACGCATGGTCTGAAAAGGCCAGGAAGCAAATATTGGACAAGCAGCAGAAAAAGGCGCGTCAGGCCAGGGCTGCAAAGGATCCTCAGCGTGATTTCGAAGAATCGCTCTATAGGCACCCGGACGGTGGATACGGCTTCCCGGTCGTTGCTTTCAAGGCGGCCGCCGTGGATGCCTGTTCTCATGTCGAGGGCATAACGAAGGTCCACGCCCGGGGGGCTTTTCATATCGTCGGCGAGCTTGCGAGGCTCGACGGGGAGCCCCGGATGCGGGCGGACATGGTCCGGGTGGGCCTGGGGACGGCCGACATCAGGATTCGGGCGGAATTCCCCGCGTGGTCGACCGTGCTGGACATCCGGTTCAACGGCAACGTGCTGTCGCGGGAGCAGATCGCGAACCTTTTCAACACGGCCGGTTTCGCCGTGGGGGTCGGGGAGTGGCGGCCGCAAAAGGACGGTTCCTACGGCATGTTTCACGCCGAGGCGTGAGGGAGGATCGGCCGCGCGGATCATACGAAGCAAGGCAACAGGCGGAGCATGGCGCAACGGAAACGGCTCGGCAGGGCAGGCAAGGCGTGGCGTGGCGAGGCTAGGCAAGGCGTGGCCAGGCTTGGCAGGCGAGGCTAGGCGAGGCGTGGCATGGCGAGGCAAGGCTGGGCACGGAGAGTGGGCGTGGGAGACATTGGCATTCTTCCTCGCCCACTTCTTCTGCCCCGTCAACATCAACGAAATTTCCATTAGGAGGAACAAGTGAGATACCTCTACATAATCTTGATTATCCTGGGGCTATCCCAGTTTGCCATCTCGAATTCCTTTGGAGCGGACCAAGCTGATGGACATTCTCAAGATGATCTCAGAAAGCATTTTGTGGTTTGCTCGGACCCGCTTCCTTCCCACGTAATCGAATATTTCGCATACGAGGTGCGGATCTGTAATGGCTGGTGGGAGTTGAAGGGCCTGGCATTTGGTAACACCAAGCAAGAAGCGCTTAAGCAGGCCCAGCATCAAGTGCAGTTGATGAACATCGGTCAACATTCCAAGGAGATTTTGGAACCGCTCTTGCCATTCCTCAAGAAATAGACTCGACCGATAGCTCATTCCCTGCTCACCACCACGATTTGAGAGAGGATTTGGTTGCCCTTGATCGTAACCACAGCTTCAAGCAGGCAGCCGTGGGCATCGAGGATCTGCTTAAGCGCCCTGGAGCATTCCTGTATGCGTTGCGCTCTTGCCGACTCGACCATGCGGGCCGCATCTTCGAGCGTCGGTCCGGCCAGCGCGTCCGGGGCGCATTCCATCGGGTTCTTCGGGTGATCGTTCATTTCGCTCCTTTCCTTACCAATCGACGTCGTTGTTGGAGCCGACCGTTCCGGGATAGCTCGCCACCAGCAGGGCATCCATGTCGTCGAACGCCTGCCTTGGGATCGCGATCAGCGATTTGACGAAGGCATTCGCATTGGGATGCTGGGCCGTTTCCCGGCGCACCACGTTTCCGCCCGCATCCAGGATGGCCACGGTCGCGGCCGCCTCCGCGTGGTCCCGATAGAGCTGAATCGTGATCGCCTCGATTTTTGCCGTGGTGATCGTCACTTGCGTCGATAGCGCGATGCTCATTTCGCCTCCTTACGATGTCGCGAGGAACCTCATGTTTTCCAACGCGACCAGGATCGCCTTGACGGCCGTCTGCAAGCTCGTGGAGTCAGGATCCGGGTCCGCAATGTGCGGTTGTTGGTAGAGCCTGAGCTCGGTGCCGCCTTCAAGGCGAAAATGCGGGGCGGCGTTCCCGGCCGTTATGTCCTTTGAATACATCTGGAAGGCATCGGCCGGGGAACTGGTGGGGGCGGTCCCCGTGCCGATGGCGAGCACCTTGGCCGCAGATGTGCCGAACGTGGTCCCGCCGATTCTGAGGTTGGCGTCCTTATCGAAAAGAAACAGGTTGACGATCGACTCATCCGTCAGGCGCTGCCGGATCGTGAACTTTCCGTAAGGGGTATATCCGCCCAGCGTCAGAAAAGCCTCTCCGGGGACCGAAGCATGAGCGCGGCCGTACATGACCAGCGACGCGCCCTTCAGTCCGTCCTCTCCCGCGCAAATGCTGAGGTATGAGTCGTTGACGTAGGCCCCGATCCGCAGTGCGGACGTGACGATGTTCCCGACGGAATCAATCTCAAACACACTATTGTATTCCGATGCGCCGCGCTGCCGGATGACGAGCTTGCCGGTCGAGGCATACCCGCCAAAGGTCAGGTACATATTTCCGGGGTAGCTCGCATGATCCCGGCCATATAAGGTGATTCCGGCCCCATTGGTTATGGCCGTGGCGCCGTGAACGTTGAGCAGGCTGTCGTCGGCATTCCGGGAGATGTTCACGCCGGTGATCTGTCCGCCGGCGACGGGAAAGAAATCGGCAGCGTCCTTGCCGTCCACCTGGTCGGCGTTGAGCCCGATCACTCTATTTCCCTGCGCGTTCGATCCCAATACGAATGGAGCCGTCGAACTCGCGGGATTGATGCTCACCACGCCTTCCACATCGAGAGGATAAACCGGCGACAACGTTCCGACGCCTAACCGTTCATGCAATTCATCATAGGCCGACGCCTCCCCGAGAATAATCTTTCCCTTTTGCGTGGCCGAAGTACTTCTCAAAGTCAATGAACCACCATCCACGCGGCTCCCCAAGATTGTCGCAGTGACCAAATTGCAGTTCTCGATACAACAATTCGCCCCTGCATCGTAGGTACTTTCCAAGAGGATTCTTGGCCGCTGCGTTACCCCTGTCGGGTAGCATTCAATGAGAGCTTGTGCCTTGGCGCCTGACTCTAAGGCATGGGGCACCACTACCGCCCAAGTGTTTGATTGAGTCCCTCCGTGAACCTTAGAATACATTTCGGCATAGGTCTTATCGGACTTGTGTCCAGCCGTCAGATATGCAACCTCGGTTACCCCGTCAGCGTTTATGAAGCTCAGGCAATATTGGATACCCGGCGTCGATCCTTGTACCCATGTCCATGCCCTGATGCTCTCACCATTTTGATCCAGCACAACGGCCCCGCCCCCCGCATACGCCTTCCCGGTGCTGGCCAGGAGGTAGAATTGCCTGGTGGTTTCATCGGAGTAGCCGGCGATTTGTCCCTTGCTGATGACGATCCTGGGGTCGGGGGAGAGGCCCGTGCGGAAATAGCCGCCGTCGGTGAGGGTGATCGCGCGCGCCCAGAGGCCGTCGAGGAAAAGATCCTGTTCGGTCACCAGGGTGGCGCCGTCTGATTTTTTGAGGTTGCCGAGAACGGTGGAGCCGTTGCCGAGGGTCGAGCCCAGAGTGGCCCCGGCTTCGGCCGGCTCCAGGGCGTCGACCGTGGTCCCGGTCTTATAGCGCAGATCGGAGGCGATCTCGATGCCGTGGATGAGGATGGAGCGCGAGGCGGCATATTCGATATAGAGCTTGCGGTTTGCCGTGTCCACCGGCAGGAGCGCCACGGCGTAGCGGGTCTGGCGCTCAACCCCGAGGATCTGAAAGGAAGATCCGTCGGCCACCCCGGAAAAGAGCCATTCGGCCTTCCCGCCCTTTTGCCCGGCCACGCGGTACCAGACCTCGTAGTGCTTGAAGGCCGGATCGGCCGAGGGTTCAAAATCGATGTCGATCCCCTTCACCTGCCTGCCCCCGGGGCCGTCGACGCTGATTTCGGTCAGCTTCACGCGCCTTGGCTGCATGGCCTTGAGGGCGAGCTGCGCGGCGCTCCCCGGGTTCGGGGCCGAATCCTCATACTGGTAGACCTCGGGGCGGTATTCGATAAGGGAGAGGGTGCATTTTTGCTCCATCGACTTCCTGATGGAAAGCACCCGGAAAGCGCGCGTGATCGTATCCACCTGCCCGAAGGCGTAGACGTCGAAGGAAGCCGGAATCGGATCGAAGGGAACCGAAACGGAAAGGGTTTCGTGCGTTCCGGGCTCACTGGTTACGATGCGCTCGGCAAGGGCGTCGTCCGAGAGCCGCACGATCACCTTGTAGGTGAGCCCGGCCTCGATGCTCACCGCCTTGTCCAGGGTCGTCCGGGAGGCTATGACCGTGGCCACGTCGAAGTTTTCGAGCACGTTGAGCTCTTCGGCGACGAAGTTCCCGGTCTGCTCGGCAAGAGTCAGCCTGCCGGCGGCCGTGCCGCCGGCCCAGGACCCGGACGTCGTCTCGACGGCCGCGACCCGCGCCGTGGCCCAGGAGGTTCCCCCGATGACGGTGTCGCCGGGCTTGATTTCATACGGGCCTCCGGAGGCGAAGGAAAGGATCGGTGCGATCCTGCCCCCTTCGCCCCACTGGGGCACGTCGTGCTGGATGTGGACCACGTCTCCGATGTCCGCGTTCACGGCTTCGACGTCGAGATCGAGCTCCACGGTGCGGATCAAATACTTGTTGCACATGAGCCGGAACATGCCGGCACGCCACGCCTCGCTTCGCTTCGTCACCCCGAAGAGCTCGATTGCCGCCCGGTACCCCGTGGACCGGGCGATGTCGGGCCGGTAGACCGTGAGCTTGTCCCGCTCCCAGGTTTCGCCGTCGATGAAATCGACCTCGATTTCGGTTGCTCGCTCCTCGAGCCGCAGGAAGATTTCCCGGAATTTGGACTCCTCGATGTTACCCACCGTGTAGAGGTTCACGGGATCGGCGGGCTTATCGATTGCAACGGTCAGCTTCGAGCCGTTCCAGACGGGGATCGCTCGGCCCACCTGGCAGACCCTGGCCACGGCCTCCCACATGGACGTGTCGTAGTCGAAACCGCCGTTGAAGGTGATGCGCTTCTCAAGCCCTTCGTTGGTTATCGCCCAGTAGGCCGTGTCCGTGGGGAGGGGCGAAGGCACCGCGGTGGCCTGGATGCACTTGTAGATCCGGCCCGCGTAGCGCGCCCGGTCGTCCACGGCGTAAGCGATGGCCGTGCTGAAGGGCGATCCCGTGCCGTCGCTCACCTTCTCGTCGCAATACTGCGCCCACTCGAAAAATTTCGGCGCATCGAGGCGCTCGGGGGGCAAACCGTCGTATCGAAGGACCGCGTAGGGATTGGCCTCCGTGCCGGCGCCCCCGATCACGGGCTGGCTCAGGATGTCGTAGGCGACCCAGGCCGGGTTGGTCGAGTATTCGATGCTCCAGCTCGATCCGTCATAGACCCGGACCACGGCCATCTCTCCGACGCACGAGAAGCGAAGCGACCCCGAGAGCTGATCCGTTGCCCGGGCGCTCACGGCCACGAGCACGTGCCGGGGATATTCGAAGGGGTCGCACAGCACCTCGGCGACGCCTGCAAAATACATGTCCTGGCCGTACCGGTTCTGGGGCGTGGCCGTGGGCGTAACCCGCGTCACCCGCACCTGGTATTGCCCCTTTTGGCCGTCCGGCACCTTGTAGCGCATGGTCCAGTGCCTGGGCTTCTCGCTCTGGCCGAAGGCGTCGAAATAATCCTGCCAGACCTCGTAGGTATCGGTTGACGTAGCGACGTACTCGCCGCCGTCGTCTCCGATCCAGTGCCAGTGAAGCTCGGTCTGGTCCGCGAAGACCTCCCCTTCGTAGTGGTCGTAGAACCCCGGCGTTCCGGCGAGGTTCTCAAACCAGACGTCCGCCCCTTCGTGGTCCGTCCAATCGGGATCGGCTCCCGGGTCCACCCATTTGCCCAGGGACCAGCGGGCCGTTGAGACGAACACCTTGTTGTAGCCGGCAACATCCGAGGGCTGCCGGGCAATGTGGTGCCACTCGGAGGTTCCGACCTTTCGCACCGCGACCTGGAACCGGACGGCGAAGCCTTCGAGGCCCGAGCTTTCGGGCGGGTAATGCCAGAGCCCTTCGGGAAAGGAGATATCGACTTCCAGGGCGTCGAAATCGTTTCCGACGGTCGTGTAGGTGTACGGGGAGCCCTGGACCACCTTGACCGAGGCGGGGTATTCGATTTTGGTTTTCTTGAAGTCGGCGATGGGTTCCTGGTTGAGGCGGCCGTAGCGGGCGCGCACGTGGACGGCCTTGAAGTGCTTGACCGCCTGGTCGTTTATGCGAAAATCCCCGAGGCTTTTCACCGGGCCGAGCCCCAGGCAGATGAGGGCGTTGAGAATCTGGGTCGAGTCGCGGTTTTCGATGTGGCTTGCGACGATGTTGCCGTAGATGCGGTTTTTGCCGTACCAGCGCGGGACCGGGACTCCCTGCTGCTCGGTGTTCTGGGGCGCCCAGTTGTAGGCCTGGCTGTCGAGGGCGGTATCGGCCTGTTTGGGGGCCTGGGGAGGAAGCAAAACGTTGATGAGGATGCCGCCCACGAGCATGGTTCCGAAGATGAGCCAGCCCGGCACGCCCATCGCCTGCATGATAAAGCCCGCGGCAACGAGAGCGATCTGCAGGATGAACCGGAGGATGCCCTTGAATCCGTCGTCAAAGCCGAGCTCCGGGACGATGAGCACTTGCCTGCCGGGCATGGGATAAACCCGGGAGCGGTCCCCGGGGGCGATGTCCACGCCGTCGAGAAAGACCTTGACCGGGAGACCTTCCGGCACATGGGCATCGACCACGCAGGCCAGAGTCATGCCCGGCTTCCATTCGATGAGATCGATGCGCCGCTCCGATCTCCGGAACGGGTGATCGACGCACACCAGCCGCAGGTGCCCGGGGGGAACGGGGGCCACCGTTTCAACAAGATCCTTTGAGTCGCTCATTTAATAAGTCCTGGCTTGGTTCTTTCTTTTTCTTTCCTCACGCCACGGCGCAACGGCGCTACGAAAGACGTCCGATACGGATTTGCGTTCAAAATGATGCTCTAAGAGCGTGGGGGACGTGTCCCCCACACCCCCTCGCCGCTTCGCGGCTCCGTGTGGCGCTGCGGCTGCGGCCTTCGGCCAGTCGCCGACAGCGCCGAGCACTCGGCCTCACGCGCTAGCGCGTGTGGCCGAAACCTGGGGGGTGCGGGGGAATCATTCCCCCGCTCTTTTGTGCTTGAAAGATCCATCTTGGCAGTTCCTTATTTCCCAGAACCCCGTGATCCGATGATGCCAGGATGGGGAATCGAGCCGTTCGACGGCCACGCGGCATCCGCGCATGATGTGGATGAACCGGAAGCGGTCGGCCAGGACCACGCCGATGTGCGACGTGAAGGGCGCGACGATCCGGAAGCTTACCAGGCAAAAGGGCTCCGGCGAGGCGAGCTCGACAAAGCAGACCGCGGCGGCCCGCGCGATTTCGAGGTGGCAGCTTCGAGCGTCGCGGCCGTGCGTGTAATCCTCCGGGATGGGGCGGCCGACGCGCCGGCGGATTTCTGCGGCCAGGCCGTAGCAGTCGTAGGCGTTCGGCCCGCGCCCGCCGAGCTCGAAGGGCTTGCCCAGAAGGTCGACGTAGGTGAGCGACCCGTGGGTCGCCGGAATGCCGGATGGCAGGGTCCCGCACGGTCCTCGCATCACGCCGCCCTCCATCCCTTTTCCGAGAGGCCCCGGTAGCCGCCGAACCGGCGCGTGTTGGACCGCTCCTCGCAGTTCTCGAAGCTCCGGTCGCAGTCGGTGAAGGCCCCGGAGTAGCCGCATTCATGGCCCTTGAATTCCCAGTGGCAGTGCTTTGCGATGAACCGGAACGGGGGAAATCTGCGCCTCAAGGGGTTGGGCGCGCCCAGGGTGAAGACGATCCACTCGGCGTCGGCCGAAGTCGAGACCACCGTGAAGGTCATGTCGAGCTCGGATGTGTCCTCGGAAAGGTACGCGGCGTTCACCACGCGGATGGTGACCGTCGCCCCGACGGCGCCGTCGAGCTGCTCCAGGTAGGCGTGGATCACCTGCGTGACGTTTGCGACCTTGAGGGACACCGACGGGATCTCCCCCTTGCTGTTCTCCTCGGTGGCCTCCAGGAGGAACGGAAAGGCCGTGTAAACCCGGCCGCTCCAGGTGACGTCCTGGTTGTTGCTGCAAAAATAGAGCTTGTGCGTCGCGTCGAGCACGATGTCGAGGAGCACGATCCACGGGTTGGGCGTGGCCAGCTTGTTCTTTTCGCGAACCAGCACGGCGGGGATGGATTTCACGGCTACACTTCCTCCAGGGTCATTTCGACCTTCCACCAGGTTTTGTGCCACAGGGCCGTGTACTTGACCGGCTCGGCGAACCGCACCACCCGGATCGCGCCGTCGATGGGGTGGGTCCAGTTGAAGGAATCGGCCCCGACTTTGACCGTGTCCTCGAAGTCCGCTATGGCTGTCTTGTTGAAGAGGTGAAGCGGCGAGTAGACCACGGTGTATTTTTTCGGGATGCGCGTGGTGCGGGCGCGCGTCTTGGTGTAGCCGGCCTCGGATCGCGCCCGGATGGTGGGGTCGAAGGCTTTTTCCTCGGACCAGGAATCGATTGCGGGCGTTGTGTCAAACGTCGGGAAATCAGCCATTGCGGTTCCCCCTTATCATCTTCCAGACGTCTCCCCCGCGGCTGTAGTCGTCCAGGATCACGTCGACCACGTAGCGTTTGCCGTCAAAGGCGGCGCGGGTCTTGTCGGCCGTGACCGGCGTGTTCGTCTTGTTCTGGACGTTGACGACGACCTCCGGGGCACGGCTTGCGGCGCCGTAGTCGCGGGTTTCGCGGCGCGAGAGCACGCGCTCGCCGCGCTGCAGGATGGCCGGGAACTCATCCGGGGCGAGCCCGTCGTGGAGGCGCGGGGCTGCGGCCAACAGCCACGCCGGGGCATTCCTGATCGAAGACCCCGATCCTCCGGCGATCCCGCCCGCATGATGCTCGTAGAAATTCATGCTGCTGTCCCAGTAGCGGCCGCTTGCCGTCGTCATCCCGCCGCCCTTGAAAAGGTCCATGAGCCACCCGAGGATCCCGCCGCCTCCGGAGGCCGACCCGGCGGATCCCAGGATCATCTGCGTGAGCAGGGCCTGGTATTGCATGCGCAGGATGTCTCGCAGGATCGAATTGGAGAAGTTCTCGAAATCCATCTCCCCGGTCATGGTGAACTGGGCCAGGGCGTCGGCGGCGGATTCGATGCCGCGAACGAGCGTTTCGAAGGCGCTTTTGCCCATCTGGCCGATGGCGGGAATGGTTTTCCTGTATTTTTCCGCGGCGAGGAAGAAGTTGTCCCAAAAAGAGCCGGAGCGCTCGATTTCAAGCTCGCGCTCCATCGCGGCGTAATTGCGCTCGACGGCGGCGCGCAGGGCCGGGTCGGCCGCGAGGAGTTTGCGGTCCTTTTCGGCCCGGAGCAAGAGGATCTGGAGGGCGAGCTGCTCCTGGAGGGTTCCGGTCAGCTTGCCGTATTCGAGGTTCAGTTGGGCGAGATCCTCGGCGCGCTTGGCGTCGTCTTCGGCCTTCTTCACGTCCTTGGTGAGCTGCAGGTTGCGGTCGATCTTATCGCCGTATTCCTGGGCGGCTTTCTTTGCGGCATCCCATTTGCTTTTGAGCTCGGCAAGCTGCGCCCACGCCTCGGCGGTTCCGCCCCGGCCTCCGGAGAGTTTTTGCTCCATCTCCAGGTACGCCTGCTCGGTGTCGGCAACCTCCTTGGCGAAGGACTCCTTGCGCTTTGCGGCCTGGCGGTCCAGGCGCTCGGCTTCGGCGTCGTAGTAGCGGCCGGACTGTTCGAGTCGGGCGATCCGGTACTCGGAGTCGAGGTCTTCGAGTTCGGAGTAGAGTTTTTGCATGCGCTCCGTGAACTGGAGCACGTCCTTGTCGATCTTGTCGATGTCGATGGGGGATGCGCCGGCGGCGCCGCCACGAGCCGTGGTTTTGCGGACGGCTTCGGCGCCATGGGCCTTGACGGCCAAATCATGTGCCTGGGCAAGTTTCGCCCTGTCCGGGGAGATGTAGGCTTCGATCTCGCCAGGCCCCATGCCCGCTTTTTTCATTTCGGTCCGCCATTTCTCGATTTCCGCGAGCCGTGACCGGTAGGATATCTCGATGGCCGCGCGGCCCGGCTCCAGCCCGGTGGCGGCCGCCTTGAGCTTTTCCGTCGATTCGAGGATCCACTTGTCGAGGTCTGCCCCGATCTTTCCGCCATGTGCCTCGATTTCCTTGAACTGCCGATTGAGGCTCTTCAGTTGCTGTTCCAGGTAGGCCGCGTTGGAGGCTGCCTGGCCGGCGCTGTTGCTGAAATCGTTCAAACCGCTTCCCGCCTGGGCCGCCGGCCCCGCCGCGTTGGATGCCGCGGCGCCGAGTCGTGTGATCGCGGCTTCGGCGGCGTCGAACTGGGCAATGGCCTTGTCCTCGTCTTCCTTGATGCCGCGAAGAACGGCATAGAGTCCGTTCTTACCGTACAGCTCTTCGACCAGGCGTTCCTGTTCTCGAACGTTCTCCTTGGAGGGATGCCGTTTCCCAATGCGCTGCACCCATTCCAGTTCTTTTTCCGCGAAGGTGATCCTTAGCCCGGCCCAAATCGCCTGCAGGTTGTTGATGGTCGTACGGAAAAGAAATGCCGCGTCGTTCATGTAGCGGAAACACTGGACCACCGTCAGTGCCATGTCCCTGGCCCATTCCTTGATTTTCCCCTCGTCTTTCAGCCGCTTGATTTCCTCGTAGAATGCCGTGACGCCGGCCTTCATGACGAGGAAGAGGCCTTCGGAGTCCATGACCTCCTTTTGGAAGAGCGTCCAGGAATCGCTCAGGTTGGACATCAAGCCCTTCCAGCTCGACGCCTGCCTCTCCATGCCGCCGGCAAAACGGCTGAATATCTGTTCGAGTGCGGCGGAAACGGACTCTTGGGTCTTGTTTGCGACAACCACCATGTCTTTCCCGGCAGCGGAGTAGTGGAACGCCACCCGCTCTCCCTCCTGGGCGGCGCGCACCCCGAATTCTTTCATGCGCTCGTATTCCCCCGTTATGGCGTCGACGTACATCTCCACGGCCTGCATGAGGGTCTTGCCCATCGCGCCGGCGGTGTCCCCCAGCATCCGCAGACTCTTGACGGGGTCCAATCCGACGGCGGCGAGCCGGATGAAAGCCTCCGCGACTTGGTTGAGCTCATAGGGCGTTCTTGCCGTGAAATCGGTAATCCAGCCCATGGCCTCTTTCGCTTTCTCGGAGGAACCCATGAGCGTGGTGAGGGACAACTCCACCTGCTCGAACCGGGCGGCCGTATCGATGAAGCCCTTGAACATCCCAGCCGCCCCCATGGCTGCAATAGCCGCAGTCACGAGCGTCATCGTGCGGCCCAGAGATTGAAAGGACCGATTCACATACTGCGCGCCGTCCGCCAGCTTTCGAATTTCACCGTCGGTCTGGCGAATGCCGGTGACGGCCCCCCGGTTGTCCGCCGTGATGACGATCTGGACCCTGTTTTCCGCCATGGGAGATTCTTCCCTCCAGGCAGGGCTGAGGCCTGGCCCTGCATCCCAAATGACCCGTTCAAAGCCGACGTTTTTCGTAGCGTCGTTGCGCCGTGGCGTGAGCAAAGAAGAGAAGAACCAAGGCAGCCTCACGCAACGCCGCTACTGCGCCACGTTTTGAAGCGTTGGGAGAACCTGAGAACATCGACGCCCCTGTTTCACGCCATGTCGGTACGTTCAGGCAGCGACGCCGCGAAAAGGACGTTTTTCGTAGCGTCGTTGCGCCGTGGCGTGAGTAAAGAAAAGAAAAACCAGAGCAGCCTCACGCAACGCCGCTACGGCGCCACGTTTTGAAGCGTTGGGAGAACCTGAGAACATCGACGCCCCTGTTTCACGCCATGTCGGTACGTTCAGGCAGCGACGCCGCGAAAAGGACGTTTTTCGTAGCGTCGTTGCGTCGTGGCGTGAGCAAAGAAGAGAAGAACCAAGGCAGCCTCACGCAACGCCGCTACGGCGCCACGTTTTGAAGCGTTGGGAGAACCTGAGAACATCGACGCTCCTGTTTCACGCCATGTCGGTACGTTCAGGCAGCGACGCCGCGAAAAGGACGTTTTTCGTTGCGTCGTTGCGCCGTGGCGTGAGTTAAAGAAGAGAAGAACCAAAGCAGCCTCACGCTACGCCGCTACGGCGCTACGTTGTGAAGCGTTGCGTGATTCCGGGTGAGAAACACGCATGCCGCGTGCTCGCGCGCGACCCGCCATCCCACGTCCTCAGAAGCCGCCCATCGGGCACGCCTGCCTGGCCCGGATCTTCTGCTTCAAGAGCGCCAGGTCGAGCCAGAAATCGTACGGAAAGGCGTCGGCCGCGAACGGAAAACCCGCCGCCTGGAGCAGGTGGACCGTGTAGAGCCGCTCGACGTAAGGCCCGATCTTGCGTTTGCGCTTCGGATTTTTCTCACATTTCGTGCAAAGAACCGGGAGGTTTCGGCCTTCGCAATCCTTCACGGTCTTGGGGTCGCATGCCTCCCGGAGCAGCTCGTCGATCTCGGCCTCCAAGTCTATTCGTCCAAAGGGGCCTCAAGCTCGGCCTCCCGCGAAACGCCAGTGGATTCGAAGGCGACCATCGCCACGGCGCACACAACGTCCGGGGCGTTCTTCACGAGCTGCTCTTTCCAGTCCTCGCGGTAATCGGGGTCGGCCGGATCGCTCGCGAACGGTCTGCCGTCACACCCGAAGGTGCCTTTCTTGAAGCCGGCAAGGATGCGGGCGCCGTATTTCAGGCGGTTTTCCGTGATCCGGCTCCGGAGTTTCCGGCCGCGCCGCTCGAAAAGGCCGTTCTGGTAGGCGGCGATTTCCTCGGTGGTGGGCGGCCGGTAGTGCATCTCGTGGACGTCGCCCGAGATTCCGTCCTGGATTTCAACGATGTTTCTCTGTGCGGACAGGTCGCGCATTTTACCGATCCTCCTCGATGATAATCCTTAGGTTTTTCCTGCTCCATTTTCTCGTTGACCAGGTGCTGTTCTATCGCTTCAAGCGATCGGCGGATGGCTCGGAGTTCATCCAGCGTTATTTCAAAGATGGTTTTCATACTCCATGCGCCCTTTACGTAATGGTGATGGTCAATTCGTCGTCGCCGTCGGTCATGGCCAGGGCGATGGGGACGGTGTAGGCCATGACGCCGTTACGATCCGCGTAGGTCATGTCCTTGAGCTGGGCTTTCGGGCAGTTCACGGTCAGGATGTTCCCCTCCACGGTGCCGATGGGTCCGATGTTGAGGATCCTTGCCACGGCGTCTTCCCAGTTGGCCCAGAAGGGATGCGCGGCCTCGAGGACCGCCTCCGGGTCGAAAGAGCCTTGAGGCTGCCGCCCGACGATTTCAAACCCGATGATCCCCGAGGCCGAGTTGAGGGATTTTCGTTCCTTGACGTCGTTGTTGATGTCGATTTCGAGCTTGGTCGCAACGGCCGAGTAGCCGCCGAAGGAAAACCCGGCGCTCAGCACCGGAACGGGCTTCGTGGCCGCGAAGGTCTGCGCCCCGGGCGAGGCGTCGGTTGGCGATTCGTAGAGGCCCTTCATGGTGAATTCGGCCGTCGGATACTTGCCCACCTCGAAGTTGAGCTTGAAGCTCCCGCGGCAGCCGAGGATCTTGTGGAAGATGCCGTCCATGTAGACGTAGATCGCGCAGGATTCGAACCCGGCGGACACGGGGGCGTAGACGATGGAGGTGTTTGCCGTCACGGTTTCGGACATGCCGCAGGCCCGAAAGAGCGCCCCCGTCCAGCCGGTGTTGGGCAGGGTTCCCCGGGCCGTGCTTCCGTGCAGCTCGGTCTTGAATGCAAGCTCCACCTGGCGGATGCCCCGCATGAACATCAGGGGGCTCAGCGATGAGCGGATGAAGTCGCGCTCGATCACCTCCCCCTGGATTTTGAGATCGACGTCGCTCACCAGGAGCGCGTTGTTTGCCGGCGTCGGAGTGGGATCGACGCCGTAGCTGGCTTCCGGCTTGACGAGGATTACGGTTTTACGTGTGAGCATCGTCGGTTCCTTCCTTGCGATTCACGGACGTTTTGTTTCCCGTGGCGTCGTCCGGGCTCGAAAAGCCGTTTTCCGGTTCCAGCGGGGTTCCGTCGGCCTCGCGCCGATACTGTCCGCCGGAGCGGACTGTGATGTTCATTCCCTCCGGGGGGCGTTTTTTTCCATCCTTTGCCTTCATCCTCGCACTCCTTTCACGGACCGCGCTTCACGGGTGATTCAAAGCGCGAACCGGCAGCGGGTTTCGAAACTGATGCCGTAGATCGAGAGGTTCCGGTCGCCGTCGATGGCCCGTTCGACTTTAGGCAGAAGGGGGTCGATGCGGAGTCCGCAGTCCTGGCCGGTCAGAGCTCCACGGACGGCTTCGAGCAGCCCGTAAACCCCGTTTTCGTCTCCGTGGCCGTGTCTTGCGGCTTCATCTCCCCTGGCGTTCCGGGTCATGACGAACACGTTGAAGAGCATCGTGCGGTCCTGGACTCCGTTCATGCGGTGTTCGTAGCTTCCTTGTTCGTAGGCCACGAAGGCTGCCGGAAAAAGGAGGGTTGCGTCCTCGATGTCCTTGAGCAGGAACTGGGCCAGGGAACCGCAGACCTTGAACCGAGGCTCCCGGCTCCGGAGCTCTTCGACGATGGCGTTTTCGATTTCGGCAATGGTGTGCATCGGGACTCCACGGTGAATCTTCGGGGATCCTAGAATCCCGTCAGGGTGTTCCGAGTGAACGCACGGCGCGGGTTTTCCCCGGACATGCACGGCGCGTCGGATTCGGGCGGATTCCCTTCGGGGTCCTGGCGGCCGAGGGAGAGACGGCCCCTGGACGCCTGCTCGAGAAACCGGAGCGCGTTCCGGTAGCGTTCCACCCGCATTTCCGGGACGTTTTCCCGCCGTCCGTAAAGGTTGTAGACGGCAATGTCGACCGCGGCCTTGCGCAGCATGGGGGGAACCGGGTCGAGCGGCACGGCGTATCGGGCGCCGACATGGGTGTCGATTTCTTCGCCGGCGTCCTCAATGGCCCGCTCCACGCGCGCCGTGTCCACCGTTCCCGTTCCCTCGTCGTCCGTGAGTTGGATGAGCTTCGATTCGTCCAACTGATTCCTGATGTCGTCAATCGTGCAGTAAGCCATCGGGGTCGTCTCCCTTTCCGGAGCTCCTGCGCGCGGATTTTCGTGAAGGACCGCAGGTCCCCGGTTTCGAGTCGCAGTCAAGTGGGGAGTCGCCTGCCGAAGCCGGGCCGGTATCGTCTTTCACCGTTTCCACCCTCAGCATGGGTTCGGCTTTCAACCGCTCCAACTGCGCCGCGGTGAACCGGTCATCGGCGTGGTCGGTCCATGTCGCCGGATGGGCGATTCCGCACCGCCGAAATCCATCGTTGAAAGATTTGATGCGAATCACGATGTTCCTTTCCGGGCGGGGAAGAGCCCCCGCCCATAATGCAGCGTGATAGTAATTTGCGTTTAGGACGATGCTTTTCGGAGGACGGGCATAAAGCCTGCCCCTGCGTCCGATGGGCACATCGGTCCTTGGCAAGGGGCGGGTTTATCCCCGCCCGCCATGCCTTGCGCCGGTTCCGTACTTCGTCATCTTGAACGCAACGCAATCGTCCATGGCGCCTGCGTCACCCGCGAAGCATGAAACAGGCTCACCCGTGAGTTTATTTTCCAGGTGAATCCAAATAAGAACCATCCGGGCTGCGGCGATTCTTCAAAGGCTCATCAAGCCAGCCAGGGAACGACGGCCAGTTCAGCGGTGCCGTACCATGGATTTCCGGCTCCCGCGGCGTCGTTGATCACTTTCAGCACCGAACGCCCGGCGCTTTCCAGCGTCGGAGGCACCACCAGGTGCGTCGGCGTGATCCCGAGGGGCACGCCGTCGTCGTTTTTCAGACCCATCATGGCGGCCCGGGCCACGGCGTAGTTGGCCGCGGTGAGCGTCTCCCGGCAAGCATAGGCAAGCTGCCACAGACCGAAGCCGACGTTCTTGCGGTCATCCACGCCATAGCGGTACTTTCGGCGCATGAAGACGTTCTCGTTGCCGGGGTCGTCCAGGGCGACCAGTTCGGGGCGCTTACGGACCTGGAGAATGATCGGTTTCATGGGACGCGAGAGATCCATGAGAAACCAGGCGGTGCCTGAGCCGCCGCCGAAGTTGGAGACACTCCCGCCCGCCGAGGGGTGATCCGAATCGAAGAAGTACTGGCCGTCGTAGCAGGTTGTCGAGAATCCCTTCCCCAGCAGATCGAACACCAGGAGATCGGGATGCCTGCGGGCGGCATCGGCCAGTTGCAGGATCCTCGGACGGTGGATGCCGATCCGGTCGTCTTCGACGTCGTTGCGATCGACTTCGATGGTGGCTTCGAAGTCCTTGTTCACGATGGCGTAGTGGAACGCGGAAAGGTCCCGGATAACCCGGTTGCCCACCCATTCCTTCATCATGGGGAGGTCGCCGAGCCAGTCGTAATTTTCTTCCCGGGCTTCGCTGGGCACCTCCATGGCCACCAGGGGCCACTGGCTGGGGGCCGCGGTGTCCCAGGCCTCGCTGAAAATCGTCCGGAACGATTTGTAGATGCCTTGAAGATTCGCTTGATTGACGATCATTTCGTCTCCTCCGTGTTAAGTGCCTCGGGGAGTTCCCCGGGCTCTCCCGCCCGCCGCGGTCGAGAGGGCCTCGGCGGAAAGGCGCAATCCGCCGTCCCCGTCGCCGCTACTGAATTTCAACCCACACGCCGTCGGATTCGATTCCGATGCATCGGCCGGCGACGATGGAATTGGTGCCGCCGGTGGAGGCCACCGTTTCGTCGTCTTCGACGTAGACACTCGATCCGACGCCGGTGAGCCCCACCGCGTGAGTGCTCGAATTGCGGTACTTGAAGGCCATCTTGCGGCAGGCCGTCACCAGAAGGTCTCCGTTCTGGCCCCCGGAATTGTCGGCGCGCGTGTCGGCCCTGCCCATGACCTTGAGTCCCGGGCTGTCCGCTGCTTCGACGGCGTAGCCGGAAGCATTCACCGCGACCATTTTTCCCGCTTCGATGAGCGTTCCCGCCGCAACCGGCAGCGGGATGAGGTCCCCGTCCTGCATTGGTGTCTTGCGATCCGCCATGATTGCACCTCCTAGAGTTCGTCTTTCGGACCGAATTTTTTCCACGTTTCCGCGCTGATCCCCATCATCCGGTTGATGAGCATCTGCTCGCCGTCGGAGGGTGCGGGACCGCCCGGGCGAACGTCGCCGATGATGTCCAGGGATTCGGTGCGCACCACTCGCGGGGCCTTTGCCGTGAACAGTCGGAACCCCGCGGGGTCCCGCAGAGCGTACGTTTGCGCCCATTCCTTCTGGGCCGGGGTGATCTTGCCTTCCCGCAAAGCCGCCGTAACCAGGTCGTCCCGATCGTGTTCGGCCAGTTTGCGTCGGAGCTCGGCCACTTCGACGCCCAGGTCCGGCCTTTGTCTCAGGGCGTGAATGGACGCGATGATTTCGCTGGCGCCCGCATCCCCGGGGAGCTCCAGCACACGGCGAACGTCCGCGCAGGCGGGGCACGCGGAGCCGGTTTCAAAGTTTTCCACGGACACTCCGGAAGCCGCGCCGGTGTGTCCGGCCGGCTTTTCCACAGCTTCAGTCACATCCTGCTCCCGCGCCCCTTCGGGCGGTCCCAATGGTTTTGCATTCCTCTCGAGATACATGCCTTCCTCCGTTCGTGTTGACGTTGATGCCAGGGCGATCCGCGGTTCGGCGTCGATCCGGGCCACGATCGGCCGGAGGCGGTTCAACCGCGGGGCGTTGGTGAGAGCCACCCGAAGCAGCTCCATCAGCCGCCGGTCCGTCCTGGACACAAGAAAGACGGGCGAAAAGTAGCGGTACTCCCGGTTGGCCAGGTATTCTCCGGCTCTTTCAGTCCATTCGACCCTCGCCCACAGGCCGTCTTCGCCACGGTTCTCCAGCGCCTTGATCCAGCCCGCCGCCGGCGCGGGGTTTCCTTCTTCGGTCTGGTGTTCGTAGTCGACCACCATGTCCAGGCCTCTTGCCCGGAAACGGTCGACCACCCGGTCCATGGCGGCGTCATCGACTATGACGGGCTCGTCGCCTTCGATACTCACCGGTCCATGCGGGAAAACCTGGAACGCACCGGGTACGGCCGTCGCGCCGTCGCCGGACAGCGCAGCGGTCAGCTGCTGCAACAGGGTATCCTTGTTCATCGAGCTTCTCCTCCGGGGTTTGGATGCAGGCCCGCGCGTCGCCGGGGCGCGATCAATGCTGAGCGAGATAGGCTGCCACGAGGGTGCGCAGCTCCCCCCAATCCCTCAGTTTCAGCCCCAGGAAGGGACGGGCGGGGATCCCGGACGGGCGTGCATTTCCTTTGGAGCCCCGGCCTCTTTTCCCCGCTCGACCGATCGTTTTGGAAACCATTTGCGCCGTCCCGCCCGACAGCGGTCCGTCACTCCCGAACTGGTGGACCGGTCCGTACACCACCGGCGTTCCAATTCGGACCTCTTTGGCCGAAACCTGCACGTTGATGGAGTTTCTCAGGGTGCCGGTGTCGATGAGGGTTTTGCCTCCGGACTGACGTACCCTGTCGGAGGGCGGCCACGCGCCGCCCTCCGGGCCCTTGCCCTCATCGAAGCTCTGCATCGCCCGGGTGTGGACGATCTCTCCCAGTTGCCGCAGCACCGGCGAGAGGTCGAGGAGCATCTCGTGGAGCGTGTGCATCCGGAACTTGATGCGCCTTTCATCGATAGTGATGCTCACGTGAGCCATCGAAGCGTACTCCTTCCTCCGGCGCGCTGCGCGCGGCGTTGCTCGCGCCGATCGAGTCGTTTCCCCGCGGTTTTCACTCCGTTCCCCGCCACGATACCCCTCACAGCGCGTCCATCAGCTGCTCCCACAGCCAGAACAGCCGGATCAACTCCCCGAACGGCCGGTCCGCGGCGATGTCCGGCTTCTTCTCATGAACCATGGCCCAGAAGCGCTCAGACAGGTTCTCGGCGTTCTCGGAGAGGTTCAGCTCGGTGATGAGCTTCTTCTCATCGGTTTCGTCGATGTCGAGCTTGCGCAGAACGGCCCGCAGGTGTTCGACCCAGGCGGAGTAAGTGCCCGGAGCCCGCGAGCGCGACTCGGTGAAGGGCGTGAGCCTGCATTCCAGGTTGAGCGCCCGGGCGGCTTCGGCCAGGTAGTGCCTGGCCCACAGGTCGTTCACGGCTTCCTTGATCGCCGAGTAGTCCGGATCGGAGTTGTACCGCTTGATGTCGACGGGATGTCCGAGGTGATGTCCGAATTCGTGAATCAGGAGGCGGAACGCATCGATTTCCGCTTCCGTCCGGATCGCGCCGATGTTGAGGATCCAGCGGATTCGATCATAGACGGCTTCGGGAAGGGCGATCTCCCCCGTTCTGGGGTTGCTCCACCCCGTTACAGCCTCTCCGGGGAGCGGCGCAATAGTGAGCGGGTTCCTTGAGGCCGTGATCCCGGTCTGGGCGAATCCGTCGCGCAACCGCGTGAGATCCTCCTCAAGGGAAGGGATGTTCCAGGGGCGCCCGATCATGTCCCGGGTGATGAGCCCGCGAGCTTCCGGGCCGTACTGCGCAAGGTCCGGCTGCCAGCGGACCATTCCGGGGTTGAAATCGAATCCCGGATCCGGACCGTGGGGCGGCGCCTCGTTTTCGAGCGGCAGCTTCATCCGCTCGAACCGGTCTTCCGAAAGGCTTCGCACGGTACACCTGCAGTTGAAGCCGTTCGGAGGATACCAGGCGTTCCAGAACGGGTGGTCGAAACGGTACACCTTGCCGTTGAGAGCGGCGTGGAGCGGCCTCGTGCGATGGTCGCCGACGGCATCATACATCCAGTAGGGACGCACGTGGGCCGTCTCGACGAGTTGCCTGAAGCGCCCGGCCTGGTAGGCTGACTGCAGGTTCGTGCGGTAGATGGTTTCAAGGCGCCGGCCGGTCAGAGCTCCCGGCGGCCTGTCCCGTTTTTCGCTGAACCACCCTTTTGAGGCCAGCAGCCCGGACAGCCCGGATTTGAACTGCTGAATGGAAGTGCCGTCCGCAACGGCTTTGCCCACCGCCTTGCGGATGTCCTCAAGGACATCGATGGCGGTGACCCGGGCCACGGTAAAGGCGTGAACGTGTTCGGACGCCCAGACGTCCCGCCAGGAATCGGGGGAGACCACGATGTTCTTGGCGTTGAAGAATTCGATGGCTTCCGTGAAGGGGAGCAGTTCCGGGAAAGCTTTCATGATCGGGACTCCTCGGCGGCGGTGAGATATCCAAGGAGGTTGGCCGCGAAAACGGCCCGATGAAGGGCTTCCTGCATCCGCGCCGTATGGAGCGTGTCGTAGCGCGCGTACACGGACTCGAGAAGCTCCTCGTAGGAGCCCGCCTCCTCGATTGCCGTGAAGATCGCCTCGAATAGCGGCGCCAACGGCGATTCGCCCCGACTCACGCGGTCGGCCATGGCGTCCACGGATTCCTGCCCGGCGCCGCTTGCGCCCGCGGGAGAATCGGTTGCCGTCGAAGGAGGCGATGAGCCGGGCGACTCCGTTGAGGACGACGGCGCGAGAGGTTCCGTGCCAAGTGTGCCGGAGTCCGGAGCGAGACGGAGTGCCGATGCGCGGATCGGCTGTCGTGCATCCGGCGGCGGGGCGGCTCGAAGCTTCGCGTCGCCCTTGGGTGCGCCCTCCCGAATGCCGGGACCCCGAGCACCGTTCATGCCCGCGTTCTTGAGCGGGGCTGCAAGAGGTTTTTCGCCGGGTTTTCGAACCGGGACCTTGAACCGCTGGCTGAGATGTTCCTGGCTCAGGTCGAAACCCATCTCGGCGAGAATCCGGTAGGTTTCGGCGGCGGCCCGCAGGTCCTCGGGCGGCTCGAAGAGGAAACCGAAACGCGGTACGGGCGCATCCCATCCGTAATTGAAACCGACCAGCGGTCCGAGGATCTGCTGGGTGATTGTCTTGCCGAGCGCCCTGCAGTCGGCGGCGACGAGATCGTGGCGGACTTCCCCGTGTACCCGGCCCAGGGCGTAGGAGCCCGTTCCGCCCGGGCTTCCGGCTTCGCTGGTGAGCGTCTGGCCGAGAACGGCCTTGGACGTCTGCGCGTCACAGAACCGGGCCAGGCTTTCGTAGACGTTCTGCGAGGACGATCGCTGCGTTTCGATGAATTCGATTTCCGTGGACTTGGAAATGACGCCCGCGGCGTCCGTTCCCAGGGATCTCACGGCCTGGACGAGCGCTTCGCGGTCCGTCCTGCTCGCCCCCGGTTCGTAGCGGCCGATGCGCAAAGGCATCCCGTAGATCTCGGCGAAAGCCACCCAGTCTTTTATCGAGTAGTTCTTGAAAAGATACATCCAGGCGCACACCCGCATGAGGCCGCTGCGCGTGTCATGACCGGATCGAGCCTTGTAGCGGTGATAGACGAACTTGAAGGGCGGGGGGTCGATGCCGCGAACGGGTTCTTCGACGGTGAGGATCCGCGGCGAAACCGAGTCCCAGAAGGTCACCTTCTTGGGATGAACCCAGCGCAGGCCGCGGATGCGGCTTTGCCCCGCGGACGCCTCCCAAAGGATTTCCATCGTGCTGTACCCCTTGGCCAGAGCGTCGAGGAGATCCAGGACATGCTCCTCGAAGTCCGTAAACTCCTCGAGGAAGTCACGGCAGAAGGCGGCGGTTTCACGCGCCCGTGCGGTTTCCGTTCGAGGGGTCACCTCCCACGGAAGACCCTGGACCGCGAGTTTGCGCACCTGAAACTGTGAGGCCAGGTGGGCGTCCTTCTCCTCCATCTCCTCGAAAAGCTCGGCCTGGCGAAGCATGTCTCCATGGTCGGCCTCGCGGAATATCCGGGCGAGGCGTTCCGGGGTCAGACCGTTCGACGGATAATTGCTCCACCGGTCCCGCACTTGAACCACGGCGAGCTCATGGACGTCCGGGCGCCGAGTGGCGGACGTTTCAACCGGTCTTCCCAATGCATCGTAGATGACCACCGACACGGAATGCTCCTTCGAAGGAAAGTTTGACCGTCCTCACACTTTCAAGTGACGGCATCGGAACGATCGCTTTTCGTAGCGTCGTGGCGTCGTAGCGTGAGGCCGCTTTGGCTTTTCCTTTTTTCACTCACGCGACGGCGCAACGGCGCAACGAAAGACGGATGCAGTGATTTCAGAGTTCCAACCCGGCGGCGCCGCACGAACCGGGTGCGGTCATGGACTTTTATCCCCCTCATCTCACGGCAAAGCGATGATGTTGCACAACCGTAGCGTCGTGGCGTCGTGGCGTGAGGCCGCTTTGGTTTTTCTTTTTTTCACTCACGCGACGGCGCAACGACGCAACGAAAGACGGATGCAGTGATTTCAGAGTTCCAACCCGGCGGCGCCGCACGAACCGGGTGCGGTCATGGACTTTTATCCCCCTCATCTCACGGCAAAGCGATGATGTTGCACAACCGTAGCGTCGTGGCGTCGTGGCGTGAGGCCGCTTTGGCTTTTCTTTTTTTCACTCACGCGACGGCGCAACGAAAGACGGTTGAAGTGACTGCACGGATGTGAGCGGGCCGGGCCGTCTCACCAGGCGCCTCGCGACGCCGCGAACCGCGTTTCCGCGACACTTTCGTATTCGATCTCGCCGCCGTCGCCGCTGCGGGCGGCACTCCAGGCGAGGGCGCAGGCGACGGCGGCATCTCCGTGCCGCTGCCCGCCGTCCCGTCCCCGCGTGCGATATCGTTCGGGCACTTTCGCCACCCCGCGCTCCAGGCGGATTGCGCGCAGGTCGTCGAGAATGTCCGGATCTTTGGGGATCACGATGGATTTGTCCTCGAAAGCCGACCGGAAGGACGGCATGTGCTCGAGGTACCACTTGTCGGAGAGCATCACTTGGCGGATGCGGCCCGCGCCGTAGCGCTGCATGGCGACTTCGGCCAGGTAGTGGCCGTTGCCGCGCGCGTCCAGCGCCGCGCCGCGGAAGCGGGGGAGCCGGTCGATGATGAAGAAAAGGATCTGTTCCTGCTGCCGGAACGGAACGTTTCTGATTTCGGCGATGAATGGCGTGCGGTACCTGAAGCCGGGCTGTTCCTGGAGCGGGACGATGGCGGTGAGGTCCCCCGTGCGGCCGAAATCTTCCCCGCACCAGGTGGCGAAATCTTCGGGGAGGTCTCGAAGCGCCGGGCCCAGCAACCCTTCGCACCAGTCCCTGGTGTCGGCTTGGCGCACGGATTCGGGGAGCTCCGCGAAATCAGTCCGGCATGCCCAGCGGAAAACCGGAACGGTTTCATCCATGCAACCCTCGATGACCGCCCGCGCCAGGAACATGCCGGAACCCCGGCTGGGCGCGCAGAACAGCTCCTCTTCGGCGTCTTCTCCATAGACCCTCACCAGGTCCTCGCGCCACTCGGATTCGGCTTCGGACGACCAGGGCGTTCCGAGCTTGAGGCAGATTCTGCGGTGGAGCCCTTCGGCGAGGGCGTCGTCGAGGGTGATGCGGTGGAGGCTGTAAGGCTTGCGGCCGGACCGAATGTCCTTGACCAGTTCGTTGAAGGGATTGTCCTCGCCGTTATGGGTGCTGATGACCGCCACTCGGCCTCCCCACATGAGCAAAGCGATGGCGGCTTTGAGCAGCCCGGGGAGGTCGTCGTGGAAGGCGGCTTCGTCGATCACCACTTTGCCCTGTTTGCCGCGCAGGTTGCTGGGCCGGCTCGACAGCGCCGTTACGCGGCGGCTCGAAGCGAACTTGATGCGAAAGGCGAGGATGTCCCGGTCTTCATCCCTGACGAGATCTTCCTCGAGGGCCGAGGCGGCCAGCCGGTACTGTCTTACCCAGAAGGCGGTGTCATGGATGAATTCGAGGGCCATGTCCTTGTTGTAGCCGATGTACCACACGTCCATGCCGTTTCGGGATGCGGCGGTGAGTGCGTCGTCGGCGGCTTCCGACCAGGAAAGCCCGATGCGTCGTGATTTTTCGCAGATTTTCACCGGGCTTCGGTCCGAGATCCAGCGTTGCTGATAGGGAAGCAGGACCGGAGGTGGGCCGTCGAAAGCAAAGCGGGACGGCGAGGCGGCGCGGACGGCAAGGGATGCGCGGGAAGCGCGTTCGTTGCTCATGGGGCTATCCTTCCTCCCGCAGGCCAAGGATCTTGCGCCGGATTTGGTCCGCCGTGTCCGAGGACAGGCCGGATGATTCGGAGGCAGGGGTTTCCGCGGGCTGGACCGTTTTCATGGATTCCAGGAGGCGGATGGCGGCGATGAGCTCCTTTACGGCCTTGAGTGAAACCGCGTCGGGTTGGCCGAGCAGGATGTTGAGCTTCCTCTCGACGGCCTCGCGCAATGCCTCGGCGGCTTGCGCGGGGGTTTCGATGTCCCGTTTTCCCTCGTCGGGGGTGCAGGCGAACGACGGGGCGTCTCCGGCGCGTTCCCGGGCGGCTGTCGTTTCCATGCGGGCCACGGCGTTCACGAGGTGCGGGTCGAGGCTTTCGAGTGCTTTTTCCACAAGCCGTTGCCGCAACCGCGTGGTGTTGCGCCTTATTTCAGCCAGAGAATGCCGATACTCTCGACGGAGTTCCGCCCACTTGGACACGGACGACCACTTTGTCACGACGCTGGCGGAGATCCCCAACAAGGCCGCAATCTGGGGTATGCACATGCCCTCGGTGACGTAAAATGTTTCCGCGCGGTCCCTGACTTCCCAAGAGTGCACTCGCGTCATAACTGCCTCGACGGTTGCGGTGCGTTCATTCCCGTATTGGAGGCGATCCGATCCCCGACGGTCAACCTATCGGCCCAGAGTCTTCCTGATCAGCGCCATTTCGGCGATCGCCTCGCGGCACTGGAGCTGCAAGTCGGCGAATTCAACGGCAAGGGCGGCGAGCTTTTCGCCGTCCAGGTCTTCCACCGTTTCGAACGGGTCCAGGACGTCACGCAGGGAGTCCCTGAGCCCCCTGAGCCGAAGCCTGAGCCGTTCGGCCTCGAGACGTCTTTCCTCGAGTCTTCCCAAGAACTTCAGCCGTTCGTTCATGGCTCCACTCCTGTGGCGTATTTTTTCAGTCTCACCATGGGGCAGAACTGATTCCGGTTGATGTCGTCCGTCACCCGCTGCCACGCCTGGGTGTTGATCGTGACGACGTCCTTGAGATTGCCCGCCAGGGACAAATAGTCCCTGACGAGGTCCGCATTGTTCTCGTACATGCGCCGGATCTCCTGCATCCCTTCCTCGTACATGCGCCGCTGCTCGATCATGTCCTCCCGGTACTGCTTCAGGGTGCGCTCGTGGGACTTCTCGCTGAAGGCCCAAATGATCAGGACGATCCCCGGTATGCCGAAGTTCGAGACGAGCTTGATCACCGCGTCCATCGCGATCCCGTCCATGCCTGTCATGTCGTTCGCCTTTCTGCGCCGCATCCGGGCCGCATCGCGGCTCCGCCGTGCCGAGCCGCCCTTTCCCGCGGTCCACCGGGATTTCTATTTCTTCCATGTCGCGATACCCTTCTCCACGGTTCTGCCGAGGATGTATCCTCCCATGCCGAGCTTGAGCAGTTCCCACATATCCTGGGGCAGATCGAGGCGCGGCAGGGAGCACAGGGGCGAAATGATATGGTTGTGGGCGATGATGTACGTGAAGGTGAGCATGAGCAGCGGGCGCCAGTTGCGCTGAAGCCAGCTCGCCCCCGCGACTTCGGCGGCGACTACGGCGGCCCGGGCCTCGATTTCCTTTTCGACGAAGGAGAAATCCTTCTCCAGCATTCGCATTTCCAGGTCGTACTTGAGTTTGGCCGCCTGGTCCTTGTCCTCTACCACCTGGTCGATAACCCCGAACAACTGCCCGAAGAGCTTGCCGACGATCGGCACCGCGCTGAGAAACATGTTGCGCTCCTTGTCATGGTTCGGTTTCAACGGCTGTACAGCGGGGCACTCCGCCGCCTAGGCGATCGCCCGGTTGATCCATCCGGCCAGGAACCTGATCTTGCCGATTTGCAGGTATCGTGCGACCGCACGGAGCTTGAGCGCGGCGAGCAGATATCGCGGCTGGGGGTGGCCGTTGACCGCGGCCAGGGTAGCGTCGCCCAGCCTGCCGTCGACGACGACGACGGGGCCGTCGAGGGTTTCGCACAAGGCGGCCTGGAGCAGTCTGTGAGCGGGCGACGGACCGAGGTTCACCGCCAGGTCGAAAACCTTGGCCGCAATTTCCGCGTCGCTGATGGCGCCGTACCGATGCCGCTGCCACCAGTCCCGAAAGTAGATCTTTTCGGCATCGGCCCGGGTCAGGTTACTGATGTCCAGCGCGGGATAGCTGCGTTTGCTGATTCCGAAGTGGGTCTCGCCGCCGGGATCCAGCGGATCGTGGACGTAGCCGCCTTCATGGAGGAGCGTTCTTTCGAGGGCGAACCGGAACTTGCCGTCGTTCGGATCGCGGATGGACGGTTTGGCCGTTGCGGGCGGGGCCGGTTGTACGCGCGGCGCATTTGGTGTGGCTTGCATGATTCCCCCTGCCTCTTCTGAAGGATCCGACCGGAAACCTTTCGAGGTCGCGCCCGGCACTTAGAAACATCGCGCGCAACTTTTCCCCGAAGCCGTTCATTCGGCTCCGGGGCGCCGTCGTTTTCCTCGTTCGGGGGCGACCTTAACAAGGGGGTTTTTCAGGTAGGGATACTTTTGTCGGGGGATTACCTGGAAAGGACCGTGAGGGCGCGAGTCGCTTCTTCGTTATCGGGATCCAGGCGAAGGATTTCCTTGAACTGGATGCTCGCCAGGTCGCGTTTTCCCTGAACGGCCAGGAGTTTTCCAAGTGTGGCGCGGACATTTATGTTGTTGGGGGCAAGCCGGATGGCCTCTTCGAAATGCATCGCCGCACGGTCCGGGTTCCTCTGCTTGACGAAGGCGGTTCCGAGGTTGGCGTGAATGTTGGCGTCATCGGGTTTCAACCGGAGTGCGGCGATGAAGTGCGGGATGGCTTCTTCGACCCGGTCCGCCATCATCAGGCAATATCCCCAGTTGTTGTGAGCGCTTGAATAACCCGGCCGGGCGGCCAGGGCTTCCCGGTAGTGCGCGATGGCTTCCTCGGTTTTTCCCTTCTGAGCCAACAGCACGCCGAGGTTATTGTGGGCGTTGGCATAATCCGGCCGGATGGCCAGAGCTTCGCGGTATTCGGCCTCCGCTTCCTCGGTCTTCCCCTGGCGGGCAAAAACCAGCCCGAGGTTGTTGCGAAAATTCGAGGCGCGGGGCTGGAGCCTCACCGCTTCCCTGTAGTGCCTCTCTGCCTCTTCGACCCTTCCCCTCCGGGCGAGCACAAGCCCCAGGTTGTAGTGTGTGACGGCGTGATTCGGACTGATGGCCAGAGCCGCCCGGTAGCTCACGATGGCCTCTTCGGGACGTCCGGCATCGTCCAAAGCGATCCCGAGCTGAAGATAAGCCCACGAGTTGTTCTCCGTCACGTTCGCGCAATGGGTGAACAGTTCGATGCCGGTGCGCCAGTGGGATATCTGGTTGAAACTGAGGAACGTCAGAAAACCAAGCGTCAGGGCCGATGCCGTCGCAAGCAGTACCGTGCGCTTTCTCCATGCTCGCGTGAAGTCCTCGAGGCCCCAGGCCGTCAGGATGAACAGCCCGATGAGAGGCACGTAGGTGTACCGGTCGGCCATCGCCTGAGCGCCCACCTGCACCAGGCCGATGACCGGCACCAGCGTGCCGAGGTACCAGAACCAGCCGGTCCTGGAATACGGAGCACGATGCCCTTTCCAGGCGATGAGAAGAGTGATCTCGAGCAGCAGGCCGGCTGCCGGGACCAGCAGCCACCAGGGCGGCATGCCCCGGTGAGGGTAAAAGATCGCCAGGTCCGTGGGGGCGACCATCAGGGCAATGTACTTGATGGTGGAAATGACGGCGTTCCCCAACCGATCCGCCACCGGCACGTCGGTCAGCGCTCGTTGCTGAGCGTATAAGGTCACGCCGATCGAGAGGACGCTTAGTGCGAGGAACGGAAGTTTCTCGACCAGGAGGCGGCGTACGGCGGCCCAGCCGGGTGCTCCGGTTTTTTTCGCTTCCGCGGTGTCGTCCCAGGGAGCTTCGGGCGTCACGGGTTTCAGAGACGCCGCTTGCCGCCGGAGACGATTCAGAGGCCAGTAGTCGAGCAGCAGGAGCACGAACGGGAGAGTCACCAGCATGGGTTTGGCCATAAGGCCCAGGGCGAACAAAAATAAGGCGGTAAGGTATCGGATGATCCCCGGCTTTTCAGCGTAGAGGACGTAGGCTCCCATGGTGAGCATCCAGAAAAAGGTGCTCAGGACGTCCTTCCTCTCCGATGCCCAGGCGACGGATTCCACGTGCAGCGGGTGAAGGGCGAAGAGTGCCGCGACGAAAGCGCTCCTCCAAAGCGCATGGGTCATGCGGTGGAGCACCAGGAAAAGCAGCAGGGCATTCGCTATGTGGAACAGGACGTTCATCAAATGGTGAGCGCCCGGGTTCAGGCCGAACAACTGCACGTCGAGCATATGGGAGAGCCAGGTGAGGGGGTGCCAGTTCCCCGCATCCCTGGAGGTGAACGCCCATTTCACTCCGTCCGAAGTCAAACCCCGCAGGACCTGCGGATTGGCGGTGACGTATTCGTTATCGTCGAAGGTGATGAATTCGTGATCCTTCACCTGCCAATAAACACCGGCCGTGGAAATCGCGAGAAACAGGCAGACCAGCAGGACCTCGGCCCTGCCGTGCCGTCGCGTTCTCATCATATGGCCACCTCGGACCTTTCGGGGTCAGGCCTACAACACTCCAACGGATGGGAGGCTCACGCACGCCCTGGTAACACGCATCAAAAATAGTATAGATATTCCATAATTGCAAGCCTGACCCCATCGTTGCACGGCCTGAGCGGTCTGCCGCGTTTCGATCTCCGTGTCCGTTCGCGCGATCCCGCACCGCACGGCCAAGACGCTGCAATCCCGCATATTCTGCGCCACTGGAAGGCTTTTGCACCTGTTCCCGGTCTGTTAATGGATCGCCCCGGGATGTTCCGATAGAGAGGGTGAGCAGATTGGGGAGAGAAATGGAAAAAGGGGACTGTCGGCCGGCCGGGCGGATCGGATACCTGTAAAAAGACGGTGTTCACAGCCCGCGCGCTTGACGTCCGCGTGAATGGCCCCCCGCCGGAGACGCCTTTTCCGCAACGGGCTCCCCGGGCACGTACGTTGGAATCGTCGTACCGCGGGCCTAAATCCGGGCCTGCGGCCAGGTGACGCAAACAATTGTGCCCCGGCTCGGAGCGGAAGTGATCTGAAAACGGCCTCCGGAGAGCTCGGCGCGTTCCTTCATGCTGGTGAGTCCCAGGCCCCTGGTGCTTTCGTCCTTGGAGATCATGGAATCGGGATCGAACCCGATGCCGTTGTCTTCGATGGTGAGTTGAATCCGTTCGTGCATCTTTTCGAGGCAGACGGTCGCCTGGCTGGCCCGGCTGTATTTGGCCATGTTGTTCAGGGCTTCCTGGAGGATCCGGAAAATGACGATCTTGAGCGGTTCCGGCACATCTTTTTCTTCAATGTCGATCAGCTCTTCGATATCGACCGCCGTGTACACCTGCCGGCATTGCCGGCAGAACCATCGCACGGTAACAACGATGCCCAGGTCGTCCAGGATCGACGGCCTCAGGTCGGTCATCAGCCTGCGCGAATCGTCGATGGCGTTTTGTGTCATGTTCATGAGAGTGACGAAGGTATCGGGATCGGTCTTGCCTTTCCTCATCTGCTCCATGGTGTTGGCGAGGCTGAGCTTGATGGCGCTGAGTGCCGATCCGATGCTGTCGTGGAGCTCCCGGGCGATTCTGCGGCGTTCTTCTTCCTGCGCCTTGAGCAGCTGAGCGGACAGAAACCGGAGCTGTCCCTTCGAGCGGTTCAGAGATTCCAGGGCCTGCACCAGCTCTTCCGTGCGTTCCTCGACCCGGCGCTCGAGCTCGTCGTTGGCTTTGCGGAGCACGTCCTGAGCCGCCTTGAGGGCGCTGATGTCACGCCACGTCGATATCCCCCCGGTAATGTTGCCCTTGTTGTCCAAAATCGGGCCGGCATTGCACATGGTCGGAATCTGCTCACCGCCCGGGTGGCCCATGATCAGCTCTTCGTCGATGATCACCGTTCCATCCCGGGTAGCCCGGACCAGGGGCAGGTCCTCCGTGTTCAGCCGGGTCCGGCCGTCCGGGCCGTACAGGATCCATTGCGCCGGATCCTTCAGATCGTTTGCATCCCCGGGGTGATTGTAGAGGCGGGTTTGCAGCTCGAGCGCATAATTGCTCACGGCGCGTATGGTCAGATCCGATGCGTCGGCAATGGCAATGCCCGTCGGCACGTAGTCCATCAAGGCGTGGAGGATGCGTCGCCCCTCCTCGGCCTCCGCCGCCCTGCGCTCCGCGTCCGCCCTGGCTTCCACGTGCTGTCGGGTACGCTCCTCGACCAGCTTCTCGAGGTGTTGGCGGTACTTGGTCAGTTCTTCTTCGGCTTGCTTGCGTTCGACGGCGTACCGGATCGATCGTTCCAGGATGGGTCCGGTGAGCTGCCCTTTCACCAGGTAATCGGCCGCTCCCGATTTCATGGCCTTGAGGTCGATTTCGTAGTTTCCGTAGCCCGTGAGAAAAATGATCGGGAACCGGCATCCCCTGGCGATCGCCTCCTGGAGCAGATCCAGGCCGTTGCGGTCTCCGAGCAGATAGTCCAGGAGGCAGACGTCGTGCCGGCATTGAAGGATCGTTTCCAATGCTGCGTCGAAGGTCCGAACCCATTCGAGTTCGTACCTGGAGAACGTCACTTCCGAGAGCATGTCCCGGACGAGCACAAAGTCGTCTTCGTCGTCCTCAATCAACAGGACCCTGGTTCTGTCAACGTCCATGACCGATCCGTCCTTTCGATTGAACCGTCAACTCATCCCCGGCCGCTGAAGATAGTGATTATTACCGCACATTTTACAAGCAGACAACCCATGAGTGCGCGTCGGCGAGCCGGACTGACGCCGAGTCCTTTTTTCCCGTGCCGCCCCTTTGCGGACGGCCCGGTCATGACCGCGGCCGGAGAGAGGCGCAGACTTTCGCGGGAATAACCGCAACGGGGTTGAATGTTCCCGGCACCCCATGCGGGACGGGAAGCCTCGCATCGAACGGGGCACCGATGCTCTTGCGATGCCGGTGCGCCGGACGGCTGCACATCGCTCCAAAGCTCTGGATGAAAACCGAAGCGGCTGTTCGGAAAGGGACGCTGACCGCGTCAGCGCTCTCCCCCGATGAGGGTGTTGAGATCGCGGATGAGGGATTCCTTGGATTGGGAGCACTTGTCGCAGGAATCGATATGGTCCAGGAAGGCGCTGATGTTCAGGCCTTCGCAGGTCTTGATGCCAAGTTCGGTCAAATCGTTTCCGCAAATCAGGCGAATCATGTGTACCCTCCGGTTGAAACGCTCGATGCGGGCATCCCGAGCCGAGCCTTGAACGTAATTTCCCGAGGCCGGCCTGCGGAAATCAGCCCGAAACGACCGTCTTCTCGGATGCCCGTAATCGGGGGATGCGGTAAGCGGCCATGGTGTTTAGATCCTTAATACTCCTTTTCGCATGGCGAATACAGGACAAAATCCCGCGGTTGCCCGGAAACCATCGCGACCGTCGGACGAGCGCCCCGGAGCTTCCGCCGGCGCTCACCCGATCGGTGCGCAATATCGGGTTGCCCGACGGACGCCTACTCGCGCCGCCTGAAATCTTCGACGATGACGATGCCCTTCTCCAGCCTGATGGGCATGACACAGCTGAAAGAATCGATCCACCTGCGAGCCGTGAGCTCGCTGGCGCCGAGTTCTTCTGCGATGCGAGCGAGCGAGATGCGCTTGTGTTCTTTGAGGAGTCTTTGCAGGATCACGGCATGGTCCCGCATTCTGCCCCTGTGGCCGACCCTGGTCATGGCGTTGTCCTTCGCGCAAAGCATTGTGCCGGGAAAGGGGCGAGGCACGATCCCGCTCGCCCCGAACCGCTTCAAACCCCCGCCCCGAGGCTCTTGCTGAGTTCCCACAGGATCTGCAGGTTCACTTCCCGGAGCTCATTGCCCGCACGTTTCCTGATTTCATCCAGAAGATGAGCCATGGGCTGGAAATCCAGCCTGACGATCAATCCGCCGTCCGGGCTGGAGCGGCGCAGGGCGAGTTTCTTTCGTCTTTCCCGGTGATAGCAGGCGGGACACAGGCCATGCCCGATGATCTTTCCTTCCCGGGCGCACGACCGACATTTTCTGACGCGTTCCATAGAAGGCTCCTTGTGCGTTGGAGGTGAAGGATGCTTCGGTTTGTTTCTACTGTGATCATGAAACGTCACGGCGCTCATCACCAAAATAATGGTTATTCTTTTTTAATCGAACCAATTATTATGTCGTTTGAGGTTGACATGGCAACCTGACGCCTGCTAAGCTTCGTTCGGAAGGGGAAGACTAACGACGCCTTCCGAACCGCTCGGGAAAAACTCCAGTTAATTCCGATTTGATTGCGAGCGCAATTTCGGACATGATTCTCCGGCTGACCATGCGCCGGTTCACTACCAGCGAGACGGAGTTGGGCGACACTCCCAGCTTGCGCGCAATGGACCTCATGGAAACGCCTTCCCGGAGGAGGGCGATCCTGATCTCGAACGGAGACATGGTTCCTCCCAATTGGATGTCCCGGGGGGGATTGGCCGCGATGCTATCAATAAAATATTGGTGAGTCAAATAAATTTTTTGGTCTGATGGAGAATCGGTTTAATGGACTAATGTGTCAATAATACAAATAGATACATATCAAGGTGGGTCTATGCCGACGGTCAAAAGCCAATTAAAATCCAAAAAAAATACCGAAATGGCGGTGAGGCTCAAAAAAATAATCCAGAATTCTGGTTTATCCCTCGCCGAGTTTGCCCAACGCACGCAGGTGTCCAAAAACACGCTGGTCAATTACCGGGATGAGGCGACTTCTCCCACCGGAACTTTCCTGGAGAAGGTGTGCCGCAACTTCTCGGTCAATGCCTCCTGGCTCCTGTTGGGGGACGGAGGTCCGTACGACGTTTCGGGAGGCGGGAAGCGCGCCGCGGAATACACCCTCATCCCGCTGCTCAGGTCCCGGGTGTCCACGGGACCCGACGGAGAGATCCTGTTCGGAGATATCGAGGACCACTATCCTTTCAAGCTCTGGTGGTTGGAGAAGCTGGTGGGGGAGGGAGAGCGGAGGCAGAAAGGGCTTTTCCTGATCCGGGTGCAGGGGGACGCCATGCTTCCGACGGTCAATCAGGGGGATGTGGCGCTGGTGGACAGCGACGAGGCGGAGCGGATGCAAGTGCTCTCCGGTCGCATCTACCTGGTGGTCCTGCCGGACGGCGCCACGGCTTTTAGACGACTGGTGCTGAGCGGGGGCCGGGATTGTCCGCGGCTGGTCTGCCTCCCGGACAACACGGCGGCCTTTCGCCCCTTCGAGTTTGCGCTCGACCCGGGCAAGCCGCTCAGGAGTCACATACTGGGCCGCATACGGTGGGTCGGCAGGGAGTTTGAATAGGAGTCAGGCGACCTCCAGGAACCAGCATTTGAGGTAGCGGGTTTCGGGCATGGCGAGCAGGATCGGATGGTCCGGTGCCTGGCCGCGCGCTTCCAGGAGCCGCAGCTGTCTGCCGCCGGCCCGTGCTGCCTGCAGCAGAGCTCGGGCGAAGAGTTCCTCGCTCATGTGGTAGGAGCACGAGCAGGTCACCAGCAGGCCGCCCGGGGCAAGGGCGAGGAGCGCTCGACGGTTCAAATCGGTGTATCCTTTCTGAGCCTCCGGCAGGGCGCTCTTGGTTTTTGCGAAGGCCGGAGGATCGAGGACGATGACGTCGAAGTCGCCTTTCCTCAGGGTTCTGAGGTATTGAAGGGCCTCCGAGCGGATGAATTCACACCGGTCGGCCACGTTGTTTGCCGCCGCATTGAAACGAGCCTGGTCGAGGGCTTCCGCGGATGCGTCGACCCCAACCACTCGGGAGGCGCCGCCGCGGGCGGCGGCGAGGCCCCATGCTCCGGTATAGCAGAACAGGTCCAGGACGCGCTTGCCTCCGGTCCAGCGGGGCAGGGCGCGGCGATTGTCCCTCTGGTCGAGGAACAGCCCGGTCTTCTGGCCTCCCAGGGGGTCTACCCGGAGCTCGAGACCGTCAATGTTCACCCGGATGTCTTCCGGGAGCTCGCCGAAGGCGAGCCCTTTCTCGAGCGGGAGGCCTTCGAGCCTGCGCACGGACGTATCGTTTCGGCAGACGATGGCTGCCGGTCGGAAGATCTCCACCAGGAGCTCCTGGATCAGCGATTGCATGCGGGCCATCCCCAGGGTGGTGACCTGGACGACGAGCACGTCGCCGTAACGATCCACGATCAGGCCCGGGATGCCGTCCGATTCCCCGAAGACGACGCGGTGGCAGGTGGACCCCGGATAATAAAGCAGGGTGCGTCTTTCCTCGGCTTTGCGCAGCAACTCGGAGAAGAACTCCCGGGTCGGTTCCTGACCCGGGCCGGTCACCAGCCGCACTGCGATGAGCGATCGGGGATTGATGTAACCGCTGCCGAGGGGGATCCTCTTCGATGAGAACACTTCGACCCAACTCCCCGGTTCAAAGTCGGGAAGCCGTCCGTCAATTTCGTTGTTGAACACCCAGCGATGTCCCTGGAGGGTTCGCTTTTCACGGCCGGGGAGCAAGAAAAGAGGCTGCATTGTGTGTCCTTTGCGGCGCAAACAAAAAGAGCGCCCCGCAAGGCGCTCGAATGAACGGTTCTTCCGCCCGATCTCATGGATTGCCGTCGGTTCTCACGGATTCCAGAAGGATGTGGTAGTCCTCATACATATCGGCGGAGCTTTCAATGACCTCGTAGAGATCGTCGAGGTCCATGCCGATGACCGCATCCTTGTCCGGGGACTCTTCCTTCAACTCGATCCAAATCCAGTCGAGCAGCATCTCCTCGGAATCGCCGTAGCCTTCTTCCCGTTTGTCGAGGGCCCCGTCTTTCACTTTCTGTGCCACCTTTTTCAAGGCCGCCTTAACGAAATCCTTCATTTCCATAAGCACCAGCCTCCATTATGAATTAAGAGCCCCACCGGGTCTATTCGGAGGGTCTCGAATGAGAAGGCACTGATCGCGACGTGCCGAGAACAATTTATAGCGCTAAATAGCTTATTTCGCATAGCGATTCAATCCATTTGTCCAAATATTTCGCCATGGCCCTCCCATGATCCGATTCAGGGCTCAGAAGCCTCCATAGTCCTTGATTTCCCGCTCTACTCTTCCTAATATAGAATCCCCCGGCTCAGATTCATCGGAACCATTCATCGTGTAACCGTTCGCGGCGCAGTGAAGGTGAAAAGGACGAGACCCATGCCAGAAAAACAATATCTCCTCGATGCCATAACCGTTCATGATTCGTGGCGCCTGTTCAAGATCCTTGCGGAATTCGTGGACGGTTTCGAATCCCTGACGGATCTCTACCCGGCCGTTTCCATCTTCGGTTCGGCCAGGGTCAGGCCGGGCGACGAAATATACGAACGGACCGTGACCATCGCCCGCAAGCTTGCCCAGAGCGGTTTCCACGTCATCACGGGGGGCGGTCCGGGCATCATGGAAGCCGGCAACAAGGGGGCGAAGGAGGGAGGGGCAAAGTCCGTGGGCCTTAACATCGAGCTGCCGCTCGAACAGGAGCCGAACCCTTTCGCCACCACCCGGCTCTTCTTTCAGTATTTTTTCGTGCGCAAAGTGATGTTCGTCAAGTATGCCCAGGCCTATATCGGGATGCCCGGCGGGTTCGGCACCCTGGATGAAATCTTCGAGGCCCTGACCCTGATTCAGACCAAGCGCATCAAGCCGTTTCCCGTCATCCTGGTGGGCCGGGACCACTGGTCCGGGATTATGGACTGGATACGGAACGTCCTGCTGTCGGGCAAATATATTTCGCGCGAAGACCTGGACCTGGTGACCGTGCTGGACGATCCCGATGAAGTGGTCTACACGATCAAGCGGTATGTGATCGTATGATCTCGACGCGCGCCGGCAAATCGTCTTTGCGCCGATAAACGGGTCGACCCATCAGGAAACGGGGCGCCGCAGGGGCTGCTTCCCCGGTCTTTTCTTCTCCTGTGCCCCAGGACAAGCAGTCGTTCGAATTTTCCCACAGCGTTCAGTCATTGCCTGGATTTCCCAATCGGCGCAGTCGTGCGGTCGGGATCGAGTTCTCTATGATCGGCCGGTCCGGTGAGGGCAGAATCAAATGGCGACTTCGCCCGAATTCATGATACCGCGGGGTAGGTTTTGGCAGAGCATCCGGGGCAAGCTTGTTCTGCTTCTCCTCGTTCTGCTCATCCCGACCGTGCTCGTTCAAGCCTATTCATTCCACGACCAACTGAAGGCAAGCCGTGCGCGCGAGTTGCAGGCCAACCTCGAGCTTGCCCGCGCAGTGGCGAAAACGTTCGAATCGTTTGTGCAGGACGTCGTCCATCAAGAACTGGCGCTCGGGCTTGCGATCACTTCTTCCCGGCCCATGGTCCCGACGGACATCATGAGGCTTTTGGAAAAAAGCCAGCAGGGCTACGCAGCCGTACGCGATTTCTCCTGGGTGGAACCGGACGGCGTCTTCCGCCATTCGAGCAACCCCGCCATGGTGGGGAGAAACAACAGGGATCGGGCCTATTTTCGCGATATTCTGAGCGGGCGGCAATGGACGGTTGGCGAACTGGTCAAGGCAAGGACGACCGGCAAACCGGTCTTTGGCATTTCTCGGGGCATTCGCGACGAAAGCGGCGTTCTGCTCGGCGTCGTGGTCGCCACGATCAGCCCCGAGCAGCTGGACTCGGTGCTCTCGGTCGAGAGAGGCAAGGGCGGAGGCCTTGCACTGGTCGACCACAAGGGCATGCTGGTCTATCGATATCCGGCCATAGACGTCTCGTGGGAAGAGCGCGAATGGCTCAGGCAGTATCCGGAGTACGTGGAGGTGCTCAAAGGCAAGGAAATCACCGCGTCGGTATATGCGGGTTATGAAAAGAGGAGACGTCTGGTCGGTTTCACCCCGATTTCGTCCATGGGCTGGGCGGCCACCGCCGGGCGCACGGAACACCTTGCCATGGCGGCGATCACCTCCACACTTCTGACCCAGACGGTCATCTTCCTGGTCATCAACCTGGCGGCGTTCGGCGTCGCCCTTCTTTTGTCCCGTTCCATTTCCATCCCGGTAAAGCGGCTTCGTGACCACGCCCTGGCTATCGGACGCGGACAGGGGGGCGAGCCCGCGCCGGCCGTTGGCCCCGCCGAGCTCCGGGAACTTGCCGACTCGTTCAACAGCATGGCCGAGACGTTGCGGGCCAGGGAAACGAGCCTGCTCGAGGCACAACGACGCCTGGCGGCCATCATGGACAGCATCGCCGACGGCTTTTACACCCTGGACCGGGAATGGCGGTTCACGCATATCAACGATGCCGCCCTCGCCTATTTTGGAAGGACGAGGGAGGAGGTGATGGGGCGTTCCATCCTGGACGTATTCCCAGGAGTCGCGGGCAGTGTTTTCGAGGCCGCGTACCGGCGTGCCCTGGAAACGGGGGAATCCCAGTACCTGGAAGCCGCGTCGGTGGTCACGGGCCGGATGATCGAGATCTTCGTCTATCCCGGTCCCGAACATTTGACCGCACTGTTCCGGGACATCTCGGAGCGCAAGTGGATGGAGGAGGAGTTGCGCCGGTCGCGTGACGAGCTCGAACGGCGGGTTCTGGAGCGGACGGCGGAGCTGGTGAACGCCAATAAGCAGCTGGGAGAGAAGGCGGCATTGCTCGATCTGGCCCACGACGCCATCCTGGTTCGGAATGCGGATGAGAAAGTCGTCTTCTGGAACCGGGGGGCCGAGGAGACCTACGGCTGGAGTGAAGGCCAGGCACTGGGCAAGCCCGTGCGCGAGCTTCTTGGAACCCGGTTTCCGCTCCCCTGGGAGCAAATAAAGGCCACGCTCCTGGAGGAGGACGGATGGGAAGGCGAACTGGTTCACACCGCCGAGGATGGAAGACGTGTCGTGGTGAACAGCCGCTGGGCTTTGCAAAGAGATGGTTCGGGGCGGCCGGTGGGGATCCTCGAAATCAACCGCGACATCACCGGCAGGAAGAAAGCCGAGGATGAGCTCAAAGCGTATGCGGAACGCCTCGCGCTGATCAACCAGGAACTGGAGGAATTCGCCTTCGTGGCTTCCCATGACCTCCAGGAGCCATTGCGCAAGATCAAAACCTACGGCGACCTGCTCCAGAAACGGTGTGCGCCGTGCCTGGACGATGCCGGACTGGGTTTTCTCGAAAGAATGCTCCGTTCGGCCGATCGGATGCGCCGGCTTCTCAACGACTTGCTCCAGTATTCGAGAGTAGCGGCGAAACAAGAGCCGTTCAAGGAGATTCAGCTCGGAAAGGTGGTGCATGAAGCGGCGAATGTGTTCGAGCAGCGAGCGGGCGGGTTGATCGAAATCCGGGAATTGCCCACCATCGAAGCCGATGAATCCCAAATGCTGCGGCTCTTTCAGAACCTCATCGGCAACGCGCTGAAATTTCGCGGCGCGGCAAGCCCTCGAGTCAGGATTTCGGCAGAGTGCGACCACAAGGGGGGGTGTGAAATTCACGTGGAGGACAACGGCATCGGGTTCGAGCAACACTATGCGGAACGGATTTTCAAGCCTTTTCAGCGGCTGTACGGCCGCGACGAGTATGAAGGGACGGGAATGGGGCTCGCCATCTGCCGCAAAATCGTCGAGCGGCACGGGGGAAATATCCGGGTCGAGAGCGAGCCCGGGAAAGGCTCGACGTTCATTATCAGGCTGCCCGTCAAACAGCGCGGGCCGGAGGAGCGACATTGAGAGGAAAAGATGGTCCGGCGGTGTTGATGGCCGATGACGATGTCGAGGACTGCATGCTGGCGACCGAGGCCTTCGAAGCCAGCGGAGCGACGGGTGTCTTCTCGTGTGTCAAGGACGGGATCGAGCTTCTGGAGGTCCTTTCGGAGCGCGTGCGATCCGTGGCGGAAGAACTGCCCGGCCTGATCCTGCTCGACCTCAACATGCCTCGCAAGGACGGCCGCGAGGCGCTCGTGGAAATCAAGGCCGAACCGGCCCTGAGGCATATCCCCATCGTCATTTTGACCACTTCCCGGGAAGGCCGTGACATGACCTTTACCAGGGAGGCGGGAGCAAACTCGTTCATCACCAAACCGGACACTTTCGACGAATGGGTCCAAATCATGAAGTCATTGGCTCAGCGTTGGCTTGCAGAGTAAGGTTGCATGCCCGCTCGTTTCATCGCCCCTGAGTTCCGGGGGCAAGCGCCTGTTCCGAAGTACGGATGAATGTTTCCTCCGGTGTCCGCTCCGGGGGGGGAGACCGCCTGATCCGAAGAAGATGCAGGGGGGAGCCGGTCCCGTTGCGCCCGATTCCCGCTGCGAACGCGAACAGCCCGAATCAGTGTTGAGCGGGCGACAGTCCGATTGACGGGGGAATCGTCTGTCACTGCGATTCCCCTCGGGAGTGAGGAAGCAAAATGAGACGAGAAATTCTGAGATACCTGTGGCCCTATCGTATTCCTTTCACCATGGCGCTGTTCCAGGTCATTCTGATCAGCGCGTTCGAAATTCTCAAGCCATGGCCTCTAAAGGTGGTCATCGACAACGTGCTGAGCGGGAAGCCTCTGGAGTGGTCATTTGCGGCGACCTTCGACAACGAGACGATCCTGGTCCTCTCCTGCATCGGTCTTGTGCTGATCTACCTGCTCCTGGGCGGCCTGAGCATTCTCAACAACTACACCACCATCAGGATCGGCCAGCGCATGGTGAACGATTTCAGGAGCGACCTCTACAGTCACCTCCAGCGCCTGTCTCTGGCGTTTCACAGCAGGAGCCGGGTGGGCGATCTGCTCTACCGCATCACCTCGGACACCTACTCGATCCAGGCCATCACGATGAACGGCGTTTTCCCCGTCGTGACCGCCACCGCTTTTCTCGTCATGATGTTCCTCGTCATGATAAGGCTGGACTGGCTGCTGACTCTGCTGGCGCTCGCCATCTGTCCCGCGCTGGTCATCACCATCTCTCTCATGAGCCGAAGGATCACCGAAGCGGCGACGTATTTCAGGGAACGGGAAAGCGAAGTCTTTTCCGTGGTGCAGAGGGCCATGTCCGCCATACGGATCATCCAGGCCTTCACGAAGGAGGAGGAAGAGCACAGAAAGTTCATGAGGGCCAGCGTCGCAAGTCTCGGGGCCAGTCTGCGCCTCTTCACGCTCGAAAATTTCTATTCCGGGGTCGTGAACGGCGTAATGGCCCTCGGCACGGCGTTGGTCTTGTACATCGGGGCCAGGCATGTACTTTCCGGCAGCCTCAGCGTCGGAGAAATCGTCGTCTTCACGGCGTATCTCGCCTCCCTCTATGCCCCGATCAACACGCTCAGCCAGACCTGGGGGGTCATTCAAACGGCCAAGGTCGGGGTCAGGCGCGTGTTCGAAATCCTGGATGTCGAACGAGACATGAAGGACGGCAGCCGCATTTTCCCCGAAAAGGGGGCGACAGGGGAGATCCTCGTGGAAGGGGTGTCTTTTCAGTACGTCGCCGACCAGCCCGTTTTGAAAAACATCTCCGTACGCATCGAACCGGGGCAGAAGGTGGCCATCGTCGGCCCCACGGGAGTCGGGAAATCGACCCTGGTGAGCCTCGTCCCCCGCTTCTACGACCCGGTGGAAGGCCGGGTCCTGGTCGACGGAATCGATGTCCGGGAGTATCAGCTCAAGTCGTTGCGAAATCAAATTTCCATGGTGCTTCAACCGCCCCTGGTCTTTCCCGTCAGCGTCAGGGAAAACATCGCCTACGGGCGCCCCGAGGCAAGCGAGGATGAGATTGTTTCCGCCGCGCGCCTCGCCCGGATCCACGATTCCATCATGAAGCTGTCGAAAGGGTATGACACCCTGATAGGGGAACAGGGCGCGACCCTGTCCGAGGGGGAGAGGCAGAGAATCACCATAGCCCGCGCAATCCTGCGGGATTCCCCCATATTGATTCTCGACGAGCCGACATCGTCGGTGGACGCCGAAACGGAAGCGGCCATCATGGAAGGATTGAACCGGCTCATGGTGGGGCGCACCACTTTCATTATCGCGCATCGCCTGTCCACGGTGAGGGCCGCGGACAAGATCCTGGTGCTCCGGTCGGGGGAAATCGTGGAGCAGGGGAGCTTCAACGAACTGGTGGGCGCCAACGGCTTCTTCGCGTCCCTGTATCGAACGCAGTTCGGACTCGAAGAGTGACGATTGCGAGGATTCGGATTGTCGCCCGAACGCGTGGGCCCGGGGCGTGACGCCCATCCTCCGGAGTGCCCGTTGCGAGGGCATCCGGAGGATGAGGTGAAAGTCGCTTCAACCGGTCCCGTCAAGGAGCCTTGGCCGGTGCCGGCGCGGGAGCCGGAGCGGGAGCCGCCGCTGGTGCCGGAGCGGGTGCAGCGGCCGGCGCGGGTGCAGGTGCGGGTGTAGCGGCCGGCGCGGGTGCAGGTGTTGGAGCGGGAGCCGGTGCAGGTGCGGGAGCCGGTGCGGCCGCCGGCGGGGCGGCAGGAGCAGGTGCCGGCGCGGGTGGAGCGGGTGTTTGAGTTGTTGCCTGCTTGGCGCTCATCGCTTTCAACCACTCGCTCACATACCCTTTCTGCACCAGGAACAACGCCGCGACTGCAAGCACGGCCAGGAAGATGTAGAATTTCCAAGGCCTTTGCTTTTCGGCGAACGGATCCACGAGCGAATACTGCGCCCCTTCTGGCAGCCGCGCAAGGGCGGTGAGCGTTTTTCCGAAGGGAATGTTGATGGTGGCGCGCGTGTTCACGGCCCACCCGTTGGCGTCGAGAATGGGCGCAAGGTTGCGTTTGCGAAGCTTGAAGTAGGCCATGACCATCGACGGCCCTGAAATGAGAAGCATCAAGCCGGCAATGGCCATGGGCATCTGCCACCAGCTGAGGCTGAGGAATCCCGTGAGTACCGAGGCGATGGCCGTGCCGATGGCACCGATGGCAAGGCCGATGGCCGCGAAGATCCCCGCGAACTTCCCCACGTCGAACGGCGCTTCGGCGGGCGGCTTGCCGGCCTCGGCCGCTGTGGCCGCGCCGGAAACATGGGCGGCGGCCGATTCCTTGAGCTTCTTGTCCTGGGCGCCCGCCATTTTTTCGATCTGTTCGTGGATCATTTTGGCGATCTGTCGATAGGGACTCCAGAACGCCTCCCGAATACTGATCGGGTGTTCGATGAGCTTGACGATGGTGGCATCCCAGTCGTTGCCCTTGCGGTCGTAGAACACGCCGTTGCGCCCCACCATGAGGTTGCCTGCGTCCCCGTCCGTCAACGCGGCGGCAATGTTCATTTTCTGCGTATCACCGTTGCGCCTGCACTCGCAGTAGGCGATGTAGGTCTGGCTCAAATTTGCCATGGCGCTGTGCTTTGCAACGTCATCCACCTTGATGCACAGATCGCTGCTGCGGCCGTCTATGTAGAGGCTGCCCGTCTGAAAAATGGCCTTGGTCCCCGGGGAATAGAAATCCTGGAACGACGCGAAGTTGTTGAGGAGCGTGAAAAGATCGCGATGATACCGGACCAGCCTGTCGACGGATGCAATGGCATCGGCTTCCTGTTCCAGGGCCTTGTCCTTGTCGATGAGGGCGGTGAGGGCTCCTTTCAAGTCGCCGCCCAGGATCTCCCGAACCCGGTCCAGGCCCAGTTTCTCCACGGCCTCCCCTTTCCTGGCGTCATACCAGGCTTCGTAAGCCGCGAACTTCGCGCTGATGAGCGCCCATTGGCCGGGCTCCAGGACCGCCTTTTCACCGAACATCGGAGTCACGACGGCCGCTCGGAGCTTGGAGAGCCGATCGGCCCACGCCGGATTGACTCCGTCGCCCAGGGGCAGGGGCTTGCCGACCTCTATGGTCGCCAGCGGAAGCGCGGCGATCTCCTCGGCGGCGGCCGAGAGGTCCTTGCGGGCCAGTGCCTGGTATTCCTCCGGTGAAGGGTTGAGCGGCCCGGCCGCTCCCGCGTCGAATTCGGCCAGCCGGCAACGCGTGAAGTAATCGTCCACCTTGGTCCTCACGCCCTTGAAGACTTCCGCCGCATCGCCCGTTGCGTCGCCGAACGCCAGAATGTTGGCCGCATCCTCTTCGGCCGTGCGCCACCAATCGGAATAGTCCTGCAATTCTCCGTAAAAGCCGTCGATCTTTTCCTGCGTGATTCCGGGTTCCCCGCTGCGGTCCGGCTCCGACCCGAAACACTCCATGATGTCCTTGATGACGTCCCTGAGCCTGTCGTCGTCGGTGCAATCCAATGGAACGATACCGTCTCCGTTGAACTTCGTATGGGCGAAGATGGCGACCGTGTCCGCGGTGTCCTCGACGGTCAGGAAGGTGGCATCGGGCTTGCCGAGATTGATGAGGATTTGCTTTGCCGAAGCCAGGAGCCGTGCGCCTTCCGGGGTGTTCTCGTCGATGGCCTCCAGGGGGAGAACTTCGGCGCGCCGGGTCAGGTCGTCGGGATTCTTCAGGACGGACTCGATCCACTTGACGGCGGCGAGGATCTCGGGGACCCTGATGCGTCCGTCCCCGTCGCTGTCGATGAGCTCGAGGGTCTTGGGGTCCAGCTCGAGCCCGTGGGTGGGGCAGCTCAGGCTTGCCCACAGTTTCTGGTCGAGCTGGTCGAGGGCGCGCAGATCCGCGCCCGTTTCCAGCCTGACCTGGTCGAAGCCCCCCACCCGTGCAAACCGCCATCTGTGGGGTGAGGATAACTTTCCGTTCTTTTCGGCATCCATGCGCGAATCTCCTTTGATCCATATGGTGGGTCATTTTTCGGAATAGGACAGGTGCCGTTCAAGGATCACGGTGGAAACCGGCTTGAGTGGCTATGACTGAAAACCCTGAGGGAAGCGTCACGCGATCCCGTCACAATTTAATACACAACTATCGCGCAGTCTTTTCGATGTCAATTCAAATTGTACGTCGGGATTGCACTTTGGCTGTCGATTGATAACAAAGAAGAAGTTTTTTCGCCGGCGGATGATGCGGGCAGGAGGGGGGCAGGGCTCCAATGCCTGGCATGGTTTCGCGGGACCTCCTGGCGTCGGGCCTGCAAATGTCTGCAACGACCCTGTATAAGGGTGGAAAAGGCGGCCATTTCAACCGAACGCGCCAACGCCTCGCGCCCTCCTTTTCATGCCGCGCCGATGTCGGTGAGTGTGGTTCTTGTCGGAAAAGCCGCCGTGAAACGGACGATCGCCCTTATTTCGTCGCTCGGCGACCCCCCCGGGCAATACGAAAGCATACCCGTCCGTAACCATGCACCGCGCGTCATGATACGCCATGCGCGCGACGAGATTCTCTCGGTATCACGGGCATATTGCAGGTCTGAATGCCCGCATCCGGAAGCTAGTGTTGCATTTCATAAATAATTCTATATAATATGCCTCCCAAAAGGGGGCGAAAAATGAGAAGACCTTCCAGTGTCGAATTGACCGATGAACAGCGTTCCACTTTGCTCATGTGGGTTACGGC
>Ga0228536_1000613_pt1 | contig 58167 bp, 54 predicted proteins | sample SJ1Smetagenome_FD_168611 | JGI IMG/M metagenome (GOLD analysis project Ga0228536, IMG submission 168611) | Enriched culture of PCE-dechlorinating microbial communities from Ithaca, New York, USA - SJ1.S | ecosystem: Engineered > Modeled > Simulated communities (microbial... > Unclassified...
TCGGAAATTGGACGATAGCCGGCATCGTAATATCCTCCATGATATTATCGGACACTTTACTACCTGTATTTGTCGTCAAAAAGCCCATTCGGACTCCAATTTTTCAATTTTGCAAAAGTTTAGTTATGTTCATGGATTTGGGCAATCGATGCCATCACCGCATCCATTGCCGATTGCGGGGATTGTTCAATGCTGTAACTCTCTTTGAGAATAACAGCAACCGACTGTGCCCGGGCAAACTCATCCCGGCACGCAGGACAATCTTTAATATGTTCATTCAGTTGGTCTCGATCCGCGGAACTCAGACAGCCTTCAATATAGTGTTCGATTAATTTCTGACAGGTTTTACATGTGTTCATGATTGGACCTCCTGAATGACTGGAGCCAGTTTATCGCGTAATAGTTTATAGGCACGATGCAGCCGGACACGGACCATGCCGTACCGCTTTCCCGATTGCAGCGCAATATCCTTGACGGAAAGCCCCCCGATAAATCGCATAATAATGACATCGCGAAACGAGTCGGGCAGGCCGCGAATCGCCGAATGGATAAACTCAACCTGTTTGGATGTCAGGCCGGGATTGGACTCCGCGGCAAAGACAATCTGTCGAGGGTCGAGGCTTTGAACATCCAACGAAGTCGCAACGGCCCGCCGCATCTGCTGACGATGGTAGGAATGACATTCCTGAATGACGATTTTGGTCAGCCAGCCCAGAAAACAGGAACGATCCCGAAGCCTGGATAAGTGACAGTACGCCTTGATAAAACTTTCCTGGACAATATCTTCGGCAGTGGCCGGGTCGCTGCAGCGAACCAGCGCCAGGGCCATCGCCAGATTCCAGTGCTGATTAACCAGCAGACCGAAAAGCTGAAATTGTCCGCCAAGGACTTTTTCGATAATCTGCGGTTCGGTCAGGGGTATTGTTTCTGTCTTATCCATGAATGCCTTATCCTTTTGGTACAACGATTCTACTATATTGAATGCAAAATGTGAAAAATGTTACCACCCAAATCGATTTTGACCTGATTACATTTCAACAAACAACCGTAACTTCTTTTCCACAAGCAGGATAAGTTCTGGCTGGCGGATTTCCCACAGTCGTGTATAATGAGGGCCTGAGTGGGTCGGGCGGCCGCTGGGGTGAAAGCTCCGGAGGAAAGTCCGAGCAGGACAGGGCACGGCGGCGGCTAATGACCGCCCGGGGTGACCCGCGGGACAGTGCCACAGAAAATATACCGCCGGAGCCTTTCGGGGCTTCGGTAAGGGTGAAATGGTGCGGTAAGAGCGCACCGCGTCATCGGTAACGGTGACGGCACGGAAAACCCCGCCGCCTGCAAGACCAAGCAAGCCGGTAGCCTGGCCCGGGCAAAATCCGGCGGGTAGGTTGCGTGCCGATGGGGAGACCTGTCGGCAGAGCCGGCCGGTGACGGCCGGTCCAGTGTAATGGTCGCCATCCGCTTACCGCGGATACAAAACTCGGCTTACAGACCCACTCATTTTATACTGATCCAGAATGAAATTGTCCTCCCGAGGCGCGGCTAAGTACCTTTTCAGTGTGTTCTGTGGCCATCCTCGCGGCAAAATGATACTTGTTAAGTATATTTGCTGTCAGCGGTTGATTGTCAGCATCATTGGGAATTACGGATTGGTTTACTCTGATTCGGCTTAATGTCCCATAAAAACCGCAAGGCCTCGGGTTTTTAGTTCCCAAAAGCGGATTTTCCAGATACAATTCCAGTATGAAATATGATGTATGCATTATTGGCGGTGGGGCGGCGGGCCTGATGGCTTCAATATTCGCTGCGCAGGCGGGGGCCAAAACCGTTGTCATCGAGAAAAACGCCAGCATCAGCCGCAAACTGCTCAAGACCGGGCGGGGCCGCTGCAATCTGACCCATACCGGCACCATTGAGGATTTTGTCCGCGAATACGACTTCTGCGGTCGGTTTCTCAGGCACAGTCTGTACGAATTTACGCCGGAGGCCGTGCGGCAGTTTTTCGCCCAGAAGGGGCTGGCCACCAAGCTCGAAAAAGACGGATGCGTCTATCCGATTACCGACCGGGCCACCGATGTCAGCCGGATTCTGTTCGATACCGCGCGACGCGCGGGGGTAATCTTCGTCCATGGGCGATGTATCGAGACGCTCGAAAAACAATATGGCGGCGGATTTGCCATGAAGGCGGGCAACGACCGCTATGAAGCCGATGCGGTGATTATCGCCACCGGCGGGATGAGCTGGCCGTTTACCGGCTCCACCGGCGATGGCTATCGCTTCGCACAGGCCCTCGGCCATACCATCGCCGAACCTCGTTCCGCTCTGGCCCCGCTGACGACCGTCGAAACCTGGCCGACGCGATTGCAGGGTGTGGGGGTGCCGGAGGTGCGGGTCAGCACGATGATTGACGACAAAAAAATTCAGACGACCGGGCCGTTGATGTTTACTGATGACGGTGTCGGCGGGCCGGTGATTTTCGACCTGTCGCGGTCGGTTACCGATTATATCCATAACCACCCCGAGCCGCTGCCGATCAAGCTGGACTTTTGCCCCTCAAAGGATTTTCAGCAGTTGGAACAGAGCATCCTCGACGGCTGTGCCGCGTACCCTAAGCAGGAGATCGCCCGCGTGATTACCGACCTTTTACCCCGGGCGCTGACGCTGTATCTGGTGGAACAGATTCAGACTGACGGCCGGCCGATTCTGGCCAGCCAGTTGCCCAAAGACGCCCGGCGGGAATTGATTCGCCTGATGAAGGAAATGCCGCTGACCATCCGGGCGATTCGCCCGCTGGCCGAGGCCACCATCACCCGCGGCGGTGTCAGCCTCGACGAAATCGAACCTACAACCATGCAGTCCAAACTCTGCCCCGGCCTGTTCTTTGCCGGCGAAGTCATCAACGCCGACGGCCCCTGCGGCGGATACAATCTGCAGATCGCCTGGTCCACAGGAGCTTTAGCGGGAAAACAGGCAGGGCAATTCTGCAAAGCTAAATAGAATTGCTTTTTTGTCAAGACTTAAATGATAGCGATGGTAGATATTTATCCGATCTTGCGATTCTGATCGCTTACACCCAGCAGGAGAGATTTGACGCAAATATCTTCATCCAGCTCATCCCAGTGAAGTCCAGTGCCGCCTCCGCTGATAACATAATGCTGACGCTGCTGAGAAGTGGCCTTCATCAGGCGGGGAAAATAAGCCAGGGGAACACCAAGGATGCGACCATCGTTCAACTCCACCCACATGGTGTTGTCATCAAATCGTAATGTCTTGGCCGAAGGTTCAGAAACCAAAATGCTCATTCCAATACTCCTGAATCAATTTCTTATTGTCTTCGGCGACCCGGCATAACTCTTTGAGTTCTGCGGAAGTCATCCCATACGAAGATGCCACCGACAATTCCGGCTCAAGCCAAATCTTGGCTATCGCATCAGCCTTGCGGACATGTACATGCAAAGGCTCACGAGGATAACCCTCGTTGGAATAAAAGAAAAATCGGTATCCTTTATATCGAAATATCGCTGGCATACTCTAATATTATACTATGTTTTGAGGGAATTTGTAAAGATTATTCCGGGTACACGACAGTAAAAGTCTTTTATGCAAAGTAGTTGAGACTCTTGTTTTCCACAAGATCAGCCAGTATAGTAACCAAAACTATTTATATAATCGAGTTTCCGGGATGATGTATGCAAAACAATAAAACCAAAGAGTTTAACTGGCTTTCCCTTGCCACGGAATTAAAGGCTATCTCGCAGGCGGGCAAGGCCTTTGCCAAAGATGTCTATGAAAAGCAACGACATGAAAAGATTGAATGGATTGCCGCACAGATTCTCGAGCGCCATACGGACCTCGACGCCGACACCATCGTGTCGATGCTGCAGAAAGACTGCGGCTACCCGACGCCGAAATCCGACTGCCGCGGCGTGATTTTCAAGGACAACAAGATTCTCCTGGTCAAGGAAATTGAAGACGGCGGCTGGACACTGCCGGGCGGCTGGTGCGACGTCGGCTCAACGCCGGCGGAAAATGTCATCCGCGAGGTCTGGGAAGAATCCGGCTACAAAGTCCGCGTGCTCAAGCTGCTGGCCGTCTGGGACCGCAATAAGCAGGGCCATACGCCGTTTTATCCGTTCAATATCTACAAATTTTTCTTCCACTGCGAAATCATCGGCGGCGCTCCCGCCAGCAGCCACGAAACCAGCGAGATCGCCTTCTTCGGCGAAGATGAGATTCCGCCCCTGTCGCAGTCGCGGACGATGCCGCATCAGATCAAACGCTTCTTCGAGCATCTCCGCAATTCCGACCTGCCGACGGATTACGATTGATCCACAGGGATATTAATCTTCGCTGGTATCCAGAATCGACATGAAGGCCTCCTGCGGGATATTGACCTGCCCGATGGATTTCATCCGCTTCTTGCCTTCTTTCTGCTTCTTGAGCAGCTTCATCTTGCGGGTCACATCACCGCCGTACAGTTTGGCCAGCACGTCTTTGCGGTATGATTTAATCGTTTCGCGGGCGATAATCTTGCCGCCGATGGCCACCTGCAGCGGAATTTCGAACTGGTGCTTGGGAATGGCCTTTCGCAGCTTGACAATCATCTTGCGGCCGCGGTATTCAGCGTTGCTGCGATGGACAATCAGACTCAGCGCTTCAACAGCGACTTTGTTGACCAGAATATCAATCTTGACCAGGTCCCCGGCCTCAAATCCAATAAATTCATAATCCATCGTTGCGTAACCATGACTGATGCCCTTGAGCAGGTCATAGAAGTCATACACAATCTCGGCCAGCGGGGCTTTGTATTCCAGCATCACACGGGTCGGACCGAGGTATTCGGTCTTGATCAGCTTGCAGCGGCGTTCATCGGCCAGTTTCATAAGACCGCCGAGCGAATCGCTGGAGGTGATAATCTCCAGCTTCACAAACGGCTCGCGGATTTCGGCAATCACAGACCGGTCGGGCAGTTCGCTGGGCGAATCGATACGCTTAATCGTCCCGTCGGACATCAGGATTTCATAACTGACCGTTGGCGCTGTCTGCACGACGTCGATATCATTCTCGCGCTCAAGCCGCTCCTGCACGATTTCCATGTGCAGCAGACCCAGGAATCCGCAGCGGAAACCAAAACCCAGCGCCTGGGAATTCTGCGGGGCAAAGGTGAAGCTGGCATCATTGATGGCTAATTTCTCAAACGCCGTGCGGAGTTTGGGGTAATCGGTCATCGCGCCGGGATAAAAATCGGAAAACACCATCTGCATCGGTGGTTCATAGCCGGGCAGCGGCTTTTCGGCGGGATTGTTGAAATCGGTAATGGTATCGCCCACCCGCACATCCGACAGCTCCCGAATATTGGCTATCACATACCCCACTTCGCCGCTGGCAAGCTGGGAAACCGGCGTCATTTGTGGACAAAATTTACCCAATTCCGTGATTGTATAAGCACGCCCGCTGCCCATAAACTTGATCTTCTGCTTGAGGCTCAGAACCCCTGCCACAACCCGGACATAGCAAATCACCCCCCGGTAATCGTCGGCATGGCTGTCGAAAATCAAAGCGGCGGTCGGCTCATCCGTTTTATCCGGCGGCGGCGGCAGCTTGGTTACTATCGCTTCCAGCAGGGCTTCGACATTCTGCCCGGTCTTGGCACTGATCGGGATACATTCCGAACCATCCAGACCCAGAATATGCTCCATTTCCTCAGCCGCCACTTCCGGCTGAGCCGCAGGCAGGTCGATTTTATTAATCACACCCAGAATTTCGCAGCCGCTTTCAACTGCAAGATAAGCATTGGCAACGGTTTGCGCCTCAACGCCCTGGCTTGCATCCACCACCAGCAGCGCCCCTTCACAGGCCGTCAGGGCACGCGAAACTTCATAATGGAAGTCCACATGGCCGGGTGTATCGATGAGATTGAACATGTACGTCTTGCCCTTGTGGGTGTAATTCATCGTTACCGCCGAGGCTTTGATGGTAATGCCGCGTTCCCGCTCGAGGTCCATATCATCCAGCATCTGCTCTTTGCGGTTGCGAGGGTCAATCGCCCCGGTCTTTTCCAATAACCGGTCGGCCAGCGTGCTTTTGCCGTGGTCAATATGGGCCACAATCGAAAAATTACGTATATGTTCTGTACTCATAAAGGCTTATCTGCTTTCTTAATGATCTATAGAAAGGGTGATTATACCTCAAAATGCGGAAATATGCAACGGGGGTGAAAAATATCTGAAATGACGGTCTGTTTTTATGCTACCACACCGCCGCGCCGGCCTTGGCCAGGTCCAACAGCCGGGAGGGGGCTTCCGGCATCGCCGTCCGTGCGGACAGGTACAACGACTCGATGACCGCCATCGTATAAAGATCCGTTCCCGGCGGGGGATAGAGCGGATGCTGCTGGGGTGACAGGATCGCCCTGGCAAAATTGGTCAGCAAGTCCTGCATCCCGTGAAATTGTTCCTGCGAGAACTGAACGTTATCAATCAGATTGCCTTCATTGTCGGTAATGGAAAATTCGTCGCGGGTCAGGGTGATAAATTTATCTTTGCCGTGTATCCGAAGGTGGCGCCGGGCCGGCCCCAGTGTTCGGCTGGCGACAATCTGGGCAACCAGCGTGTCGGTAAATCGCATAATCGCCATGGCATTGTCTTCGGTAATGCTGAGCCGCTGCTGTCGGTCGGGGGCCTGGCTGATAAGCTGGGCATAGACCTGCTGCGGCAGGCCGAAACACAACACGATTTCATCCAGCAAATCATAGCTGTTCTGCATCAGCACTCCGCCGCCGGCCATCTGCGGATCCAGCAGCCAGCGTTTATGCGGGGGGATTTCGCCCTGCGGCACATGGCAAATCGCGGTGATCAGGTGCCAGTAATCCGGTTCTGAATGCGATAATTCTTCGCGCAGCCGTAAAACCGCCGGCTCAAACCGTCCCGGCAAAGCCACCACGAAATGCACGTTTTCCTTGCGGGCCAGTTGGATAAAGGACGCACATTGCTCAAAGGTCAGCCCGGCCGGGGGGGTTTTGATGACATGGCATTTATTCTGAATCGCCTGACGGATATGGTCGGCACACAGATGCAGCGGCGATCCCACAAACAGCACATCGGCGGGATTCTGCATAATCATCCGCCGGAAATCCACATAGGCCGGGCATTCATACCGGCGGGAAAAGGACTGGCCAAGCTGGACATCCTGGTCGGCGACGGCAACAACTTCGTAGTCCTCCAGCGCCAACGCCAGTTCCAGCATTTGCTGAATGGGTTCGGTTAAACCCATTGCGGCAACTTTGATTTTTCCATGTTCCATAATAAACCGTTCGATACAGACCGGAGAGGGTTCGTGATTATGAACCTTCTGTCAGCCCCAGTGACTGCCCTGAATTCATTTCCTGATTACAAGATATACCTTCACCATAACAAGCCGATATTGCCAACCTGCCGAAGTGATCGTATTATAACACCCCAGCTACGTCTGTCCAGTGAAAGTCCTTGTTCAGAATCACTGCATAAGGGGCATACGTCGTTCTCTGTCTATCCCATAGGACAGGATTGACACCCTTGCGGCCGGCGGGTAAAGTCTTGGTATTCGCTCCATCCTGATATGGATTGGAAATAGAAATGAAAATCCAAGGTCGCCAGGGACAATATGAAATCCATTCGACAACTTTATAAGGCCGGCATCGGCCCTTCCAGCTCCCACAGCATGGGGCCTAAAAATGCCGCACTCCGATTTAAAGACAGCCTGCCCCATGATGTATCGCGGATTCAGGCGGAACTCTATGGCAGCCTGGCCGCCACCGGCAAAGGACACCTGACCGATAAGGCACTCGAAGCCGTTTTCCAAGGCTGGACCTTCGAAATCGTCTGGCGGCCGGACGTCTTTCTGCCCCATCACCCCTGCGGCCTGCGGCTCAAGGCCCTCGACCAAAACGGCAAAATATTGGCCGAACAGCTTTTCTACAGCATCGGCGGCGGTGACCTGGCCGATCAGGACGGCAAGCCGCTCGATGTGGCATATCCGGATTATCCGGTTTCCGGCATCGAGGACGTGCTGGCCTGGTGCCGGGCGGAGCATCATCCCATCTGGCAATTCGCCGACCAGCACGAAGGAGCTGAATTGTGGGACTATCTGCGAGCCGTCTGGAAGACCATGTGCGAGGCGATAGGCCGGGGATTGATGCCGGAAGACCCGATTTTGCCGGGCGGATTGAATCTGGCCCGACGGGCTCCGGCCATGATGGCCTGTGCCAATGAACGGGTGGGCATTCAGCGGGACTTGAATTTGCTGGCGGCGTATGCCCTGGCGGTCTCGGAAGAAAATGCCGCGGGCCATACCGTCGTGACGGCCCCAACCTGCGGTTCATGCGGAATCGTGCCGGCGGTGCTGTATTATTTTGAAAAACATTATCGTCTCCCGACCCGCATCATCCTGCAGGCATTAGCAACCGCAGGCGTATTCGGCTCGTCGGTGGCCAAACGCGCCTCCATCAGCGGGGCCGAAATCGGCTGTCAGGGCGAAGTGGGCACCGCCTGTGCGATGGCGGCGGCAGCAGCGGCGCAATTGCTCGACGGCACGCCCGAACAGATTGAATACGCTGCGGAAATGGCCCTGGAACACATGCTCGGCCTGACCTGCGACCCCATCAACGGCCTGGTTCAGATTCCCTGCATCGAACGCAACGCCGTCGCGGCCATGCGGGCGGTGGAATGTGCCTCGTATGCCCTTGCCACGGATGGACGACACCGCATCAGTTTTGATGAAGTCGTCGAAGTGATGAAAAAGACCGGCCTGGATTTGCAGTCCGATTATAAAGAAACCGCCCTCGGCGGCCTGGCCCGCATTCGGCGAAAAATGTAATCCCTGTGATTTCGATTCGGGTTCATACAACAAAAAAGGCAAACCCTTCGGCTTGCCTTTCTCTTTTTTTGAAGTGTGTCAGAATCGCTTAGACAAACGCTTCCTTGACCGGGAACTGCTTGCACAGGGCATCGACTTCGGCGGCGACTTTCTTGATGACCGTTTCGTTGTCGATATTTTCGGCCACAGTCTTAATCCACCCGGCAATCAGTTCCATCTGCGGCTCTTTCATCCCGCGGGTCGTCGTTGCAGGCGTTCCCAGACGCAGACCGCTCGGATTAAACGGCGGGGCCGTATCACCCGGGACGGAGTTGTAGTTGCATTCCAGATGTGCCCGATCCAGCGCCTTGGCCAGCGGTTTGCCCGACAGGTTTTTATTGCGTAAGTCAATCAGAATCAAGTGGTTATCCGTTCCGCCGCTGACCAGATTGAATCCGTATTCCATCAGTTTTTCGGCCAGCTTCTTGGCATTGGCGACAATCTGAGCCGCGTACGCCTTGAATGCCGGTGTCAATGCCTCACCGAGGCAGACGGCCAGGGCCGAAATCGTATGAATATGCGGGCCGCCCTGCAGGCCGGGGAAGACCGCCTTATTGACGGCGGCAGCGTGCTGCTCTTTGAACAGAATCATCCCGCCGCGCGGACCGCGAAGGGATTTGTGCGTCGTGGTCGTCACCACATCTGCAAATGGAATGGGACTTTGATGGGCCCCGCCGGCTACCAGACCCGCGATATGGGCGATATCGGAAACATGGAAAGCGCCGACCGATTTGGCAATTTCGTCAAAGGCCTTGAAATCAATGGCCCGCGGGTAGGCGCTGGAGCCGGAGATAATGATTTTCGGCTTGTGCTGTTTGGCTAAGTCGGCAATCTTATTATAATCCAGCCGGCCGGTGGCGGGGTCCAGTTCGTACTGGACGGAGTTGAAGAATTTGCCGGTATAGCTGACCTTCCAGCCGTGAGTCAGATGGCCGCCATGAGGCAGGGCTAAGCCCATAATTGTCTCGCCGGGTGCGGCAAGAGCACAATAGGCCGCCATATTGGCAAACGAGCCCGAATGCGGCTGCACATTGGCGCCATCGGCCCCAAAGACCTGCTTGGCCCGGTCAATCGCCAGATTTTCCACCTGGTCGGTGAACTGCTGGCCTTCATAATAGCGTTTGCCGGGGTAGCCTTCGGCATATTTATTGGTAAAGCAGGAGCCGGTCGCGTCCATCACCGCCTGCGAGACATAATTTTCCGACGGAATCAGGCGGATGCAGTTTTCCTGCCGCTGCTTTTCGCCGATAATCAGCTCATAGACCTTGGGGTCTGTTTTTGCGATTGCCGATAACATTTAGGTTTTCCTTTCAATAATGAGTAAAACGGCTTTATATCATATTGGGGTCAAATCAACAAGCATTTATTGTTGACAAATACCCGTTTGGGCCGATAAGATATTAGCTTTAACATCCAGATTAGAAAGAGGTTGCGCATCGAACACTATGATGACACATTAGATGCGGGTCTTGAAAAGGCAAGAGCTTTTTTCACCCGCGCCGAGGAAGTGGCGGCCACCGATAACTTCGATTACGCCATAGACTTATACATGGAAGGCCTGAAGCTGTCTCCGGATGCCCTCGAAGACGGCCACGCCCGCCTGCGGAAACTGGCCCTTGTCCGTCAGGGCAAAGGCGGTAAAAAACCGTCCATGATGGACCTGATTAAGCGGGTCGGCGGAAAAAACCCCACCGATCAGCTCTTTAACGCTGAATATCTGCTGGCCAAAGATCCCGACAATATCGGATATGCGGAGAAAATGCTGACCGCTGCGACCGAAGGGGGATTCACCCGAACCGCCGAATGGATTGCACAACTTATTTTTGATGCCAATCGGGCCAGTGCAAAGCCCTCATTTAAGACCTATATACTCCTGAAAGACAGCTACAAAAAACTGGGACGTTTCACCGAAGCAGTCAATGCCTGTCAGGCGGCTATCGCTCTAAAGCCCGAAGATGATGCCCTCAAGGATGAATTGCGGGATTTGTCGGCCAGTATGACCATGGAAAAAGGTAAATACGGCAAGACCACTACGTTCCGAGAGTCGATTAACGACAGAGAACATCAGGAACAGTTGCAGTCCCAGGAAAATGTCATCAAAAGTGAAAACGCCAAACACCGGATTGCAATAGAGGCTCGTCGTCAATATCAGCAGGCACCCACTTCCACCACCAACATCCTGCAATTAGCGGAGGCACTGGTGGATTTGGAAACCAAGCCTGCCATGGTGGAGGCCGAGCATCTGCTCAAAGAAAGCTACGAAAAAACCAAAGACTTCATCTTTCGCAAAAAACTGATGGAGCTGGAAATCAAGGCTCTTCGCACCCTGATTCGCAAGGTTCATGAAGGCACTATTGCCTTACCCAATGAGAACCCCAAAGACCAGATCGCCCAGCTTAACCAACAATTGGAACAAAAAGAGCAGGTTTATTACCAGCAGTGCGTGGACAATTACCCGACCGACCTGCGGTTCAAGTATGAATATGGACGCTGCCTGCTCAAGTCCCAGCAGTTTGACAAAGCCATTCCTCTGTTCCAGGAAGCCCGCAATGATCCGCGTTTGCGCGTCGCGGCGATGGATAAAATGGGCGTTTGCTTTCTCCTGAAAGGCTGGAACGACGATGCGGTCGATATTTTTTCGCAGGCCTTAAAAGAATGCACCACCCCGGACAGTCCCATCGGAAAAGACATAAGATACAATATGGCAAGGGCTTACGAAGCGTCTAATAAAACCGAAATGGCCCTCGAACTCTACCGAAAGCTGGCTCAAACCGACTTTTCTTACAAAGACGTCAGTCAGCGTATTGACAAATTGCGGTCTTCTGCGCATAATAGCTGATTCTGAAGACGATAATCGACATAGTTTGTCGAGAAGACCCAACCTCTCAGTGTAAGAGTTTGAATAACGGTAAGTGAACAGGAGAAAAACGTGGCTCATTCGTTATCAGCCAAAAAACGTGTTCGTCAGAACGCCAAACAGCGCACGATCAACCGTGCTCGCAAGAGCATGTTGAAGACCTTTACCAAGCGTTTTCTGACGGCAATTGATGATGGCAATCTTGACAAGGCTCAGCAGGAATATACGCTGCTGACCAAAAAACTGGACCAGATTGCCAGCACCAGTACCATGCATAAGAATACGGCGTCGCGGATCAAGTCCCGTATGGCCAAGAGGCTCAACAGCCTCAAGACCAGGGGAAGTGGGTCCACCTCCGCCGCTTAGGAACAATCTTTTGCACAAATTAAGGCGTTCCGGTCGATATCTGTTCGGCCGGACGCCTTTTGTATTTGCAGTACCGTGAACATGATAACGTAAGCTCTTCCGACGGGCGATACCTTGTGCGGCGTGTGTCCTGACAGCATAATTTCAATCAGAAGCGATCTTTTTGGAATTACTCAAACGACAAATCTTGCGGGTTCTGTCCAGACGGGACTATAAACCGATCAGCCCGGCCAAGCTGGCCGATGCGATGGGCTATGGACCGTCGGAATACTCCCTGTTTCAAAACGCATTGAATGACCTGAGGCTGCAGGGCCAGGTGGTCATCGACGCCCAGCGCAATGTCAGCCTGCCGGCGATGAGCAACAAAATCATCGGCACCTTCCGCGCCAACGAACGCGGCTTCGGATTCATCGTCCCCCTCGAACCCAACGCCCACGGAGATTTATTTGTGCCGCCGGATGAGACCGCCGGCGCCATGAACGGCGACACCGTCGCGGCCAAAGTGGTCAAACGCAATTTCCGCGGCCAGAGCCGCTATTCCGGCATCATCACCGAAATTATTGAACGCGGCAACAATCGTTTCGTGGGTCTGCTCCGCAAAGCCAACGGCGGCGGCTGGTATGTCACCCCGGAAGGCAAAGGCTTCAATCCCCCCATCCTTGTCCAGGATGCCGACTCCAGCCAGGCCCGCGAAAACGACAAGGTTATCGTCGAAATCGTCAGCTATCCCTGCCGCAACGACATGTATGCCCAGGGTGCCATCGTCCAGGTGCTCGGCCGTGCCGGACATTACGACACCGAAATCAACGCTATCATCGCCCAGTACGGCCTGCCCTATGAATTCCCCGAGGAATGCCGACAGCAGGCCCATCAGGCCGCCCAGGACTATAATCCCGACACAGCCTCCGACCGGGACGATATCACCGGCGAGGTTATCATCACCATTGACCCCCCGGACGCCAGGGATTTCGACGACGCCATCAGCCTGCGCAAAGACAGCGAAGGCAACTGGGTGCTGGGGGTCCATATCGCGGATGTGGCTGCCTTTATTCCGCTTAATTCGCCCCTGGATCAGGAAGCCCGCCTCCGCGGCAACAGCGTCTATCTGCCAGGCCGGGTTATCCCCATGCTGCCGGAAGTCCTGAGCAATGGAATTTGCAGCCTTCAGCCCGGACAGAAACGCTTTGCCAAAAGCGTCTATATCCATTACGACCCGCAGGGTAAAATCCTCGGGACGGAATTTGCCAACAGCATCATCTGTTCGCGGGCCAGATTAACCTACGACCAGGCCGACCATATTCTCAAAGGCAAAGCCGAGGGCTTTCCCGGCGAAGTTACGGCTCTGCTCAAGGATATGGAAATTCTCGCCCGTGCCATCGAGGTCCGTCGCGACAAAAACGGCATGATTCACCTGGACCTGCCCGAGACGGAACTGGTTCTCGACCCGGCCGGCCGGGTCGTCGATGCCCATCCCGCCGATAACAGTTACCCGCACACCATCATCGAGATGTTCATGGTGGAAGCCAATGTCGCGGTCGCCTCGGCACTGGACCGGTTTGGAATTCCCTTCATGCGGCGCATCCATCCCGACCCCGATGCCGTCAGCACCAAAAATATCAGCCGTTTTGTCAAGCTCTGCGGCATTCGCGTCCCGCGGCACCTGGATCGGACCGCCATTCAGGACCTGCTGGCCTCGGTCAAGGATACCCCGCTGTCCTACGCCGTCAATATGTATATTCTCCGCAGCATGCAGAAAGCGGAGTATTCGCCGCTGAATATCGGCCACTTTGCCCTGGCCGACCGGCACTATTGCCATTTCACCAGCCCCATCCGCCGTTATGCAGACCTGATGATTCACCGCCTGATTGATCTGTATGTCAAAGGGCAATTGGCCAAAATCGGCCTTGAAGATGTCCTGACCGAAGCCGAACTGCTGGAAATCGGCAGACATATTTCTTACACCGAAGTCCAGGCAGCCGATGCCGAACACGAACTGAAAACCGTTTTGATTCTCCAGATGCTCAGCAAGAAAATCGGCGACGAAATGGATTGTGTCGTTTCCGGGCTGACGAATTTCGGCGTCTTTGTTCAGTGTGTCAAGTTCGGCATCGAAGGGCTGATCGAGCCGGGCGACCTCGGTCTGGACGAGTGGCGCTACAACGAAAAAGCCCAGGCGGTTATCGGACGACATTCCGGCAAAAGCATCCATCTGGGACAGCCCATCCGTGTCCGTATCGTGACCGTCAATGTCGCCGGCCGCCAGTTATTTGTCGCCCCCGCTGAACCGCTGATTGAAGAGCCGCGAGGGCGCCGGTTCCGTCCGGAAAAATTCCTCAAAAAACAAACCAAAAAGCGGCGATAGGTCTCCAATACCATAATACTCCGATTTATTTCATTGCCCATCACGCAGAAGATTATCGGACGCCGAAAATCAATTCTTCGTGGCGTTACTGCCGATGACGCATGGCACCGGCAAAAATAACGGTTCTGCCGCATAAACCCATCCGCACCTATTAATTATCGCCCTGAAATAGCCGAAACATCGTTGTCCGGATATCTGTTCGGACAGGATTACTGTTGCTGGGTATGGAACCAGAACAGATCGATAATTGAGTCGAACAAGGATTGATTATGAAAAAGTCCGATTCCAGATTTGAAAATCGCAGAACAGTGGCCTTCAGCATCATGGCCCTGGTTTTGTTTGTAGCCATTTTTTGTGCTCTGGGAATGTACTGGAGCTGGAATCGAAATCAGGAATTCGCCCGGCAGGTTGCCGGCTGGCAGGATCAGCTTGAGGCCGGGAAATTATGCACCATTGAAACCGATGCGTTCCATCAGACTCTGTACTGGAACTGGGTGGAAGAAGGGCTGGTGCTGGCAATCGGCCTGATCTTCCTGGTGATTGCTGTCAGTATGGTCTTTGTCGAGCTGCTCAAAAAAACCCTGAGTTCCAAACGGTTTCTGCAGCACAGCATTGATGCACTAACCCAGCCGTATTATGTCATCGACGCCCGGAACTATGAAATCGTCATGGCCAACAAAGCCGCATCCGCAAACGGCGATCCGCTGGGCCGTCACTGTTATGAACATCATCACAATATGACTCAGCGCTGCAATCCGGATCAGACCGAATGTGCCGTGCATCGGGTCCGGCAAACAGGTCAATCGGTGGTGGTTGAAAAACAAAGAACCGATGCGCAGGGAAATTTCAGATATCTGAATGTCTATGGGTACCCGATTCGGGACGAACATGGCAAGCTGACCCATGTCCTTGAATATGTTCAGGATATCACCGAACAGAAGCGATTTGAGCAGGAGCTGTGTTCTCAGCGGGAAAGCCTTCAGGCGATCATCGATATCGCACCGACGGGAATGCTGCTGCTGGATTCGGACCTGCGTGTTCGACAGATCAACCAAAACCTTGCCCGCCTGGTCGGCAAAGACGTTTGCAGCATGGTAAACCTTCGCCCCGGAGATGCTATCAACTGCCTTTCCGCCCTCGAAGACAGCGCCGGCTGCGGCGCCGGCAAGGCCTGTAAGCAGTGTCCGCTTAGAATGGTCCTCAATCAGGTGCTTGTGCAGGGCCTGACTATTCAAAAACAGGAAACCAGTTTGACCCTGCTGATCAACGAGCATCAAACTCCTCTGTGCCTCGAAATCAGTGCCGTCCCGATCGCTCTGGAAGGCAAAACGCTCGCCCTGGTGGTGGTCAATAATATCACCGAGCGGAAACACGCCGAACAGCAGCTTCGTCTGGCCAAGGAACAGGCCGAACGGGCCAACCGGGAAATGGAGCATCTCAATGCCCGTCTTGAGACCGCCGCACAGCAGGCCAATAAACTGGCCCAGGAAGCCATGGATGCCAGCAAGGCCAAAAGCGATTTTCTGGCAACCATGAGCCATGAAATCCGAACCCCCATGAATGCCATCCTCGGCTTCGGCGAACTGCTGATGGAAGAAACCCTGACCCAACAGCAAAGAGACTATGTCAATATGATTTGCAACAGCGGTAAAACCCTGCTGTCGCTGATTAATGATGTGCTGGATATGTCCAAGATTGAAGCCGGCAAACTCTCCGTTGAAATAATCGAGACGCCGCTGGATGTCATGCTGGAGGAAATGGAGTCCATGTTCCGTCCCATGGCGGCCAAAAAAGGCCTTGAACTGGCCGTGCTTCAGTGTGAGGAACTGCCGCAGACGATTCAGACCGACCCCACGCGCCTGCGTCAGTGCCTGATCAATCTGATTAATAACGCCATCAAGTTCACCGAACAGGGTCATGTCTATCTGAATGTATCCCGGAAGCAGAAAAACGGCAAAATGTATATTCAATTTGATGTGGAAGATACCGGCATCGGGATTTCAGCCGACAAGCAGCAGTCTGTTTTCGAGGCGTTTGTTCAGGCCGAGGGCTCCACCACCCGAAAATACGGCGGCACCGGCCTGGGACTGGCGATTACCCGAAAATTATCCACCCTCCTGGGCGGCGACCTGACGGTGTTCAGTCAGCCGGGAGTGGGATCCATCTTCACCCTGACCATCGAGGCCTCCGGCAAGCTGTCCGACACCCCGCAATGGAATAAATATGATCGCGTGGAAAAACTCCATGCCCAGCCGGCAGTCAAATCCGACACCCCCGCAGTAAAAACCACGGTTCTTCTGGTCGAAGACAATCCGGTCAATCAGCAGCTTATGAAGGTGATTCTTTCCCGGATGGGGCACGAGGTTACGCTGGCTGAAAACGGCCAGCAGGCGGTTGAAGCCGCTGAAAAAACCGCATTTGATATTATCCTGATGGATATCCAGATGCCGGTGATGAATGGTCTTGAAGCCACCCGTGCCCTGCGGCAAAAGGGCATCAAGACGCCCGTGATTGCTGTCACCGCCAATGCCCTCAAGGGAGACCGCGACCTGTGCATCCAGGCCGGATGCGATGATTACTTGTCCAAACCCGTGGATAAAGATCGACTCGAAGAGTTGATTGCACGGTATCTGCCGGCCGGACAAATCCAGCAATAACCGCTTCCGATGACTCGTGTTCCGTCTTGAAATGTTCCGCTTCAAGGCAGCTAAGCACTTTGATGTAAACTACTTACGAATCTTGTGAGCGCGGCTGTCATACCCCTTGCGCATATTTTTATTGAAAAACAATGCTTGAATTTGTTTTTTAATAAACTATAATCACAATTATGTCTATAGGCCAAATAGTACGAGAACGCAGAGAAGAACTGAACCTGACCCTCGATGAGGTGGCAGCTTTCACCGGTTTTTCGAAACCCTATCTATCCACAGTTGAAACAGGGCGTGTCAAAAATCCCCCCAGCGATGAGCTGTTGCGGAAACTGGAGATATGCCTGAAGTTCGCCGACGGCCAGCTTCTTCACTTGGCCCACATGGAGCGCATGCCCAGTGATATCCGCAGGGATTTCGAAACCATTGATGCCCAAAACCGCAAGTACAAGCAGTTGCTCAAGCGCATTACAGAACACAAACTGGATACCGCCCAAATCGGTAACTTATTAAAGGAATTCGACTTGCAGGCCGAAGCGGAACGCGACGAAATTATCGCCGGCCAACTGGTTCCGGTTATTAATCGCGTGGTTGCGGGATACCCCGCAGAATTTGACGATATGGGATATCCGGTTGGAATCGCCGAAGACTATGTCCGATGTCCGGATTTGCATGACCCCAATGCCTTTGCCGTCCGAATTATCGGTGATTCCATGGAACCCAAATTCTCCGAAGGTGATATCGTGGTCTTTTCTCCGGCCGCGGATGTCCAAAATGGAGATGACTGTTTCGTACGGTTCGCTCAGCCCCATGAAAGCACCTTCAAGCGGGTCTTTTTCGAACAGGATGGCAAGGTGCGTTTGCAGCCCAGAAACGAAACCTATGCGCCGACGATTGTGGAAGGAACTCGCCTCAATGGCATGTATCGTGCCGTCATTCGCTTCCATCACCTCTAACAGGTATGACGAAAGTTATTTGGTCGGCAGCGTTGTGGTTGTGGATGTTGTCGTCGTGGGTGTCGTCGGGCTGGTCAGCGGAACCAGGCGAATCCGGGCCGTTAACGGGGGTGTGGGCGCCTCAATCTGGCCGGATTTGATAAATTCCGGCGGAAAATTATAAATCACCGGCCGAATCGGGATTTCAGGCAGGGCGGCATCCCCCTCACGTACTTCCACCAGAATCTGAAACCGCTGTTTTTTATAGGCGTCGAAGGCCTTTTCAGTCCCCCGAATATCGCTGATCGTTTTGAAATCGGATTCATTCACCAGCTCGACCTTATACTGTCCCAGCATTGTCGGGCTGATGATATAGCCGACCATCGGGTTGATGGGCTGCTTGTTCAGTTGTTCGGTGGCCGGCAGGGTGATTTCCACAAGTTCCTCGGCATAGCGACGCTTGCCGGAAACAATTTCCACATACGGCTTTTCCTCCACCGGCAGCTTCCGGGCCCGTTCCATCTGGGGTTTGGTCAGCATCACCATCGCCGGTCCGTTATAATCCTGGCGAACCGGCACTTCCACCTGCGAAGGCTCGATGGTCTCATGCTTGACAATGGCGCCGGCTTCATCCACGCATTGAATCACCAGCGGTTTTTTGACCAGCCGCTCCACCACCACCTCCACTTTTTCCGGCAGGCAGGTTTCCAGCGTCAGGGCGTACTCACGCACCTTGGGGTTGCGGCGAATAAAATCCGTCAAATCGACGGTAAATGTGCCGCCGCGCTCGTGCCCGAATTCTTTGGGGTCATAAAAGAACTCCATCCGTTCATTGCGATACCGCCGGACCATTTCGGATATCTTGGTCGGAGCCCCTTTGAACGTCAGTTGCAGCTTATCCACCTGATCCTGACCCTTGTTGAAGCTGATCAGGTAATCCGTATCGGCCACCGGAGCCACCCGCAGCACCGCCACCCAGGGCTGGCTTGTTTCCAGTGACAAAAAGGCCCACGCCCAGATCAGCAGTGTCAGGAAAATCACACCCAGTATTTTTTTTATCCAGTCACCCATAGTTATACTCTGGAGCTGTTATCCTCGGAAGAAGGCTCTGTCGTATCCGTTTTCTGCCGTGTATGCCCCAGTCGCTCCAGCAGCGGTGCGGCTTTGACCACCGCGGTATTCAGATGCCGACGAAGCTGTGTTTCGGAAATATTGCGAATTAATTGTCCGTTCATGGCCAGGGAAATGATGCCGGTCTCTTCGCTGACTACAATGACAATGGCATCGGATGAACCGGTCACGCCGACGGCGGCGCGGTGCCGTGAGCCGAGCCGGCCGTAAACCGAATTGTCCGCCTCCGCCAGCGGAAGCTGGACACGCGCCGCAATAATCCGGTCACCCTGGATAATTACTGCCATATCGTGCAGCGGAGACCCTTCATAAAAGATGGTCTTGATCAGCTCGCTGGTCACTTTGGCATCGATGCGAACACCGGTTTCGACAAACTCACCCAGAGCAACCTGCTGCGGGATGACAATAATCGCACCGGTCTTTTCCGCCGACATCTGGTTGACCGCCTCGACGATTTCCTCCACGCAGCGGCTGAGCTGCTGAGGCGAGCTGGCCCCCAGAAAATCGGCCTGACCAATGCGAATCAGGGCACGCCGCAATTCCGGCTGGAACGCCGTTACAGCCACGATTAAAACCGCAATCAGAAATCCGCTGTAAAGATAAGCGATTCGCTCCATCCCGAACTGACGAACCACCAGGTTCAAAACCAGGGAACCGACCAGCAGGACGAAAATGATGCCGCGGAACAGACGCTCCCCGCGGGTGCCTTCAAGAAAACTCAGAACAATGTAAACGAACAAGCCGATTAACACCAATTCGGCAAGAACGATCCAACGTCCCTGGGATGTGCTGTTGACAATATAGTCAAAGATTGCATTCAAGGTTCAGGTACCTGCTGCATTCGATGCTTTAAGGACTCTGTATTATGATAACCAATAAAAATAAACGGGATATAACCGGTTAACGAACCACCATATCAGATAAACGGGTCGGGCGATCCAGCAGCAGCGCCGCATCAATATCATCCTGAATCATAATCCAGTTGGTCTGAATCACATTAATATGATTGCGGTGCACCTCTTGAGCGGTTCGGCCCGGAGCCGCACAGCCGCTCATCACAACAACGACCATTGCAACGCCTAATACGAGCATCCCGTTGAGTATGTGTTTCAGATTCCGTGTATCCATAACTAACCTCAAATGAATAAGTCCTGTAATTCGTACACTATGTTTCCAGAATTGTATCAGTCCCCGGAAAAAGTGTCAATTGTAAAACCTTACATATCAGCAGGATAATCAAATACCACCGGACTCGTTAAAGTTCCAATCAGGTTATGAATGAATCCAATAAAATGGAGATAAAAATTCGAGTTCTTTTTTGCATTTGATGTATAGATTTCAGTGTATTTACCTATTTTATCTTTTTATCCGCAAACAATGGGGATTTTGCTTGAATGAAAACACCTAAAATTCTATAATTAGATAATTGTTGGAGAGAAAACATAATTGGGGAGTATGATGATGAGAACCAGACTCTTGCACCTGCTGGGCATTGGGTTACTGTGCATGGCAGGCTCTGCTTGCGCCACACTTTTAGACTTTGAAAATCTCACGCAAAAACAAGACATCAGCGGTACATATTACGAGAATCTCTATTGGGAATACGGCAGTCAAGGCTATCTCAATGTCAGCGGTTCCTGGATGTGCCCGGAGCCGATGAACTCGACCGATTATTACTATTGTCCCGCATCCGGCACCAATTATCTGACAAACAGTTGGGGCAGTACCGAACTTGGTATTCAGTTTTTAACGCCGGTGGAGGTCTTCGGAGCCTATTTCTCCGGCCACGGCTTCATCGACAACTGGGCCGAAGGCATACGCGTACATGGATTTCTCGGTGAAAACGAAGTCGCTGTTACAGAATGGTTTATGGATATTGACCAGACGCCCAACTGGTTTGCAATCAATTTAAAAAATGTGGATCGCATCGTCATCGAAGCCAAACCCGCCCAAAGTGAACAAAACTGGTACACCTATGGCTGGTATGGCATGGACGACCTGACGTATGATATGATTCCCGAGCCTGCCTCGCTTATCTTATTATCCCTGGGAACTTTAGCAACCAAACGCAGATGCCCATCCAGATAATCTTTATCTGAATTCGGCAAAAGAAATACAAGACCTGTTTAATCGATAGCTGCCTCAAGCCGATCGGCCGGGTATCCCAACCGCATCAGCAGTTCCCGCTCGGAGACGAAGCTGTCAGCCATCAGTTTGATTTGCTGTTCTTTACTCAATAACAGGACCTTGAAGTCCCCCAGATTCACATTGAACAGCCTGCGCAGATAATCGCAACTATCCGGCCCCAACTCCATGTTCCCAATATGGCTGTTGCCCTGCTCGAAGATTTCAGCAACAATAAGTCCCTGTTCCCGCAGAATGACATCACTATCGGCAAACAATTCCTTCTGAATCCGATAGACATGATGGCGATCCGAGGGGGAAAAAACAAATAGCAGGCTGTTGCGGGTTTTGAATCCGTTCAAACTCATACGCAAATCGGTCATATAACCCCCTTCTCACCCGGTACTCCATTAATATCTCTATTTCATCTTCCTTGAGAGCAAGGCAGGCTGTCTACAAAATGGTCGTTAAGAATGCGTAATCGTCAAACGTACTACGGATTTTATCGGACAATGTTCTGGAATTCAATGAGTATTTTTACGGATATATTCTGTTTTTTATCAAATTATAATAATTTTATTCTATAAACGCAGTCAGAGGAATGGAAAATCCCCTGTTTTTTTGTTCTTAAATACGTATGATAGAATATCGTATCTGATTAAGCATGAATAATCCTGAGCCAAAGCGGAGACACTATGCGACAGGTTTTGTATGTTATATGTTTTGCGGCAATTGTTTTTTCGACAACAGCTTACGCAGCCGAGCCGACGGAAATCGCTCGGGAAGGTCGGGAAAAGTCCTCCGCCCGGGTCGAACCCGTCCAGCTCAACGGCAGCCCCGCCCTGGCCGTTGTCTTTGAAGGGACCAAAGACCTCCATTATTACGCCTCAGCCCAGACCGCTCCGGCCGAGGGGCTGGAACTGAAGGTCACTGCCAAAGCCGATGGGCTTTCGTTCGGCAGCGCTATCTTCCCCAAACCGGGCAATTTTTACGACCCCGGCCAGGAAAAAGATGTCGAAGTCTATGTCGGCGCCTTTGAAGTCTATCTCCCCATCATCAATCCCCCCGCAAGCGGGATCGTTCAGGTCCAGGCCATCGTGGCCGGGATTGCCTGCACCAGCAAGGTCTGCCTGGCCCCCTTCGAAAAAACCGTACCCGCCCAGATCGACTTTGCCCAGGCCGGAACCTGGCGCGCCGTAACCAGCGACCTCGCGGGGCAGCGTGCAGTTCCAACACCCGCACCTGCCGCCGGCATCGCTCCAACTGCTGAAGTCGTCATCAGCCAGCCTTCCGAATCGCTGGGCCAACTGCTGGCCGGCTGGCAGGAGTCATCCAATACACAATCCGCATCCGGTCAGGTGGTCTGGTATTTCCTGCTGGCGCTGCTGGCAGGCTTATCCATTAATATCATGCCGTGCGTTTTGCCGGTGATTCCCCTGATTGTCATGCGGCTGGTCTCTCAGACCAAAGAAGACCCGTCCCGACGCATCGGGCTGGGCCTGTCATTTTGCGGCGGGATCGTTTTATTTTTCGCCGCCTTCGCGGCCTTATCCGCAATCATCAAAATCGCCACCGGCTCTTCACTGGATTTAAACAGCCTCTATCGCAACCCGACCGCGGTGATTGTGTTATTCCTGCTGATTGTCCTGTTTGCCCTGGCCCTGATGGACGTCCTGACGCTGTCGCTGCCGTCTTCATTGGCAGGCAAACAGGGCGGCGGCGCCGGTTATGCCGGCTCAGTGGCGATGGGCTTTTTCGCCGGCATCCTCAGCACGCCCTGCAGCGGGGCCATCATCGGGGCGGTACTGGTCTGGGCGCAGACCCAGCCGGCGGCGGTCAGCGTCGCGGCCCTGATTCTGATGGGTGTCGGAATGGCCGTGCCCTATGCGGTGCTGGTCTCGGTGCCTAAGCTGCTGTCGTTTGTGCCCAAGCCGGGGACATGGATGGAACATTTCAAAAAGGCCGGCGGATTTCTGCTGCTGCTGATTGCCGTCAAGTTTACCCTGACGGGACTCACGAAAGACCATTTGATAAACGTGCTGCTGTACGGTGTGGTGTTCGCGTTCTGCGTGTGGATGTGGGGCAGTTGGGTGAATTTCGCCACGCCCGCGGGGCGCAAGTGGGCAACCCGGGCCGCGGCCCTGGCGATTGCGGTGGCGGCCGGCGTCTGGCTGCTGCCGGTCCCGCGGGAGCCGGTGATGCGGTGGCAGGCCTACGATGCGGCGGCAATTCAGAAGGCCATTGAAAACAAGCAGCCGGTCCTGATTAAATTCACCGCCGACTGGTGCACCAACTGCAAGGTGCTCGAAAAGACCGTCTATATGGATCCGCAGGTCGCCAAATTAGTCGCCGACAAAAAAATCCTCGCCGTCAAAGCCGATACCACGCAGGCCCACTACCCGGCGGCGGTGGATTTGAAGGCCGTCTTCGGCGAAGCAGGCAACGTGCCGGTTACCATCCTGCTGGACCCCGATACAAAATCCCTCACCAAACTCCGCGGCATATTCGATAAACAGGAATTGATTAATAAGCTCTAACCAGTATTTTGACAAAAGGAGCACGAAAATGGTTTCGACAATAAAACACATCATAATCGTGGCCTTCTGCTGCTGCATCTTGAACACCACCGCCCCGTGTCAATTAGATAAAGATGACGTTCAATCGCTTTTATCGATTCTAAAAGTATGGCCATTCATGCCTTCTCCGCTTGTTACATTTAAAACAGATTTTCGATACCTGTCTCTTGAACAAAGGCGCTCTGGCCGGGAAGCTTACGAGGACGACTATCGCCGTGCATTGCAGGACCATGAAAAGCTCGTCGAAAATGCCATCAATCGTCTGGCGGCAATGGGTGACTCGGTTGTCCAGACCCTGCTGCAAGAGTACAAAAAAAGCCATACTGATTTGGGGGACGTAACCTCGCCTCAATATCGAGAAAACATCATACGAACGCTTGGAAAAATCAATACCTCGTGTTCTCAGGAAATCGTGTTGCAGATAGCATTGGGGCAAATCGCCGAACTGGGTCCATCACCGATTGCCGCGGAGGTCTATGTTGACAATCTGCAAACCAAATCGGACGCCATTCCTCTGTTGGATAATAAATATCTGCAATCCTGTGTTCTGCGACGTCTCAAAGGGGCCGCCCTGGATCAGGCGTTATATGAAAAATGTCAGACTTTTCTATCCTCGCCGGATTATGGATTACGAACACGCGCTGCGCAGGTCGTGTGTTCGGATCCGCACGCCGACTGGGCCTGGGAAAAGGTCTGCGCCCTCGTGCGTTCCCTGCAGACTGTGGCCGATATGCCGCACGCCGGCCGGAAATTTCAATCGGCCTGGCTGGGAACGACCGCGGATAATACCTATGCCGAATTAACGCGGGCGATGATGGGCATTGCAGGATTGAGCCCATCCCATATTAAGCCGCACATGCAGACCCTCGAAGGCGGACCGCGTTTTTGCCTGGAGATTCTGCTGGCCGGCCTGAAGGATGCATCGGAAAAGGATGCCCTGAAAAATCACATTCAGGATATTCATTCAGGAACAGTCCTGCGATTGCTGGCTTTGGACCAATTCGAAAAGATCATGACAGAGGATGACAAAGTATATTTGACCGGGTTAAGCCAGAATGACCCGCTTTTGATCTATGATCTGGGCGGCCCAAGGTACGAGATTGTCGATTCTGCTTTTCTGGCCTCACCGCATCTGACCTTCGAAGGAAATGGGGATGAAAGCGAAAAAGCAATCCAGCGCCTCATCGAAGAAGATATTTTGCGGCGGGGCGCCGCAGGTCGGCAACATTATATCGTGCGTGAAACCGCCCAAACCCTGCTGAAAAAACATTTTTCTGTGGATAATTAAAATTGATTTCTCAATTCTCCATTCAAAATTCTCAATTCCTGTCCGCAGGACAAAGGATTCAATGGAAAGTCGAAAATGGAAAATGCGTCTATTGCGTTACGCAGAATCCCTTCCCCCATGTCCCGGATTCTGCATGGGAACCAAAAAATGGAATCACAACGCAATCTGAAGCATCAATATGATGCCTCGCTGCTGCGGTTGGTCACACTGGCATACTGAGGACGCGATTCCTGAACGCAGTTCATCATATCCACGGCCTCGGGATACCTGCCGCTTTCCACGAGGGGATCCAGCAGCAGCTTGGCGTGCTGATAATTGCCTTGTTCAATATATTGACGTGCGTAATCCAATTTTGCCTGTTCAATCGTTTTCTGCCACCGTTGTTCGGCGGACTGCTGATACGCGGCCTTCATATCACAGCCTGTGAGGACCACAACTGCCAGGATCATCACGGCCACAAAGGTCGTTTTGACTGTCGAGAGTGTCATTGTATCTCTCCTTGTCTTGAGTGCCGATGAAGCCATGACGGTATCTGCAGAACGCCGCCCCCTTTCGCTTTTGGCGAAACGAAGCAACTTGTCTGGTATCATCATGTTCATAGGCTAACACCTTTGTTACTATTGGGCTGTCGTTTTCTAAAAGTAGTATCTCTACCCGTATGACGCTTTACTATACTATACTAAATAAACTGACTCAAAGTTACAAAAGTTCGTAAAAAAGTCTGCAAATCCGGTGCTGCTGTATCTGTTTTCGACCATCAATCCCCGTTTTCTTTGCAAAAAAGGCCATAATGAATGATTTTTAAAGCGATTTAGAAGGCAAAATAAACGGTTGTATCGATAGGATAGCCTCCTTTATAATATGCGCAAATTAAACGGTAAATTATCGGACGAGCAAGTGCGGTATATAATGCTTTTATTAAGGGGAAATGAAGATGAATCGAAGAGCGTTCCTGAAAAACACCGGGCTTGGATTGCTGGGATTGACTGTTTTAAACAATTCACCACTATATGCAGATTCCGACCAACATCGTTCCCCCAACATCTTGTTTGTTTTTTCCGATGACCACGCTTTGCAGGCCCTGGGCTGTTATCAAACCCGACTTCAGGACTTTATCCGTCGCCATCAAATCACGCCATCCATCGACCGAATCGCTGCCGAAGGCGCCGTCTTCGAAAATAGCTTCTGCTGCAATTCCATCTGCGGCCCCAGCCGTGCAGCAGTGCTCACCGGCAAACACAGCCACATCAATGGATTCATTGACAATTCAAACAAACCCTTTGACGGCAGCCAATGGACTTTCCCCAAAGCATTTCAGGCCGCCGGCTATCAAACCGCACTGTTCGGCAAATGGCATCTGATCAGCAATCCCACTGGATTTGATCGCTGGGAAATACTGCCCGACCAGGGCCAGTATTACAATCCTGATTTCATTTCACCCGCAGGCCGAAAGCAGCAGTATGGCTATGTCACCGATATCATCACCGATAAGACCATCGACTGGCTGTCGCGCCGCGATACCACAAAGCCTTTCATGGTCATGTGTCAGCACAAGGCTCCGCATCGTCCGTGGCTTCCGCCATTGCAGTATCTGGATCTGCTCAAAGACCAGATCATCCCCGAACCCGAAACCCTGTTCGATGATTATCAGAATCGAGCCACGCCTGCTGCTGAGCAGGAAATGACCATTGATCGGCACATGACGCTCAACTCCGACCTGAAGGTATTGCCCGAGACCATCCGCAATCCCAATCAAATCCCCGGTGAGATTGCACGCATGACTCCCCAGCAGCGAAAGGCCTGGGATGCCTATTATAATCCGCGAAACGAAGCCTTCCGCAAAGCTAAATTGGAAGGCAAAGAACTGGTGCGATGGAAATATCAGCAATACATGAAAGATTATCTGGGCTGTATCAAGTCCATCGATGACAATGTTGGCCGGCTCCTGGCCTGGCTGGATGAGTCCGGCCTGTCGGATAACACCATCGTCATCTACTGCTCCGACCAGGGCTTCTATCTTGGCGAGCACGGCTGGTATGACAAGCGATGGATGTATGAAGAGTCGCTTGCAATGCCGTTCATCATCCGCTGGCCCGGTGTGGTCAAGGCCGGCACCCGATACAAGCCCATGATACAGAATATCGATTATGCCCCCACGTTTCTTGAGATCGCGGGATTGACTATACCACCGGAAATACAGGGCCGATCCTTCGTATCAATACTGAAAGGGCGGATTCCAGACGATTGGCGCAAGAGTCTGTACTATCATTATTATGAATATCCTCAACCGCATCGTGTGGCGCCGCATCGCGGTGTCCGCACCGAACAGTACAAACTGGTGCATTATTACCAAACTGACGAATGGGAATTCTTCGACCTGGAAAAAGATCCGCAGGAAATGCGAAGCGTGTATGACGACCCATCCTACGCCGATAGAATACAGGAACTGAAGCAGGAACTGGCCCGGCTGGAAAAGCAATACCAAGTGCCGCCGCTGGCACAGAAACAGAATACATAATATCGCCAATGCGACATTTGGAATAATTTGGTTAAAAGTCCTTGACATTTCTGAACGATAGGAATATGATATTATTTGAAACAAATGTTTAAAATGTGCGTTTTTCGGTGAGAGGATTTGATATGGAACAACATACTCCTGTAACTCAAGGTGACACCGGCAAAGACTCCGTCCGCGATCGGCTTCTGGATGCGGCCGAGGTGCTGTTTTGTGAACGAGGATTTGACGGTGTCTCCGTCCGCGACCTGACCGGCCAGGCCAATTGCAATGTCGCGGCTGTGAATTATTACTTCGGCGGCAAAGACAAATTGTATCAGGAGATGTTCAAACGGCAGGTACAGGATATATGCTATCGCCAAATCGCCCGCATCAATGAGGCTATGGGCGTTCCCAATCCCACGCTTGAATCGGTCTTGCGGGAGATTATCTTTATGCCGCTGCTGGCTGCTTACGAAAAACAACAGCGCGGCCGGATCATGCGGCTGATGGTGCGGGAGGTGTTGAATAAGACCGTGCATGGCGAGACAATCCTTGAAGCGTTTCATACCCAGATGATGAACCACGCAGTCCAGGCTCTTCGCACCCTCGTCCCCCAGCTCGATGACAAACAGGCCCGTTTGGCTGTTTTTTCCGTCGATTCACTGAAAATCCACCCGTTCCTGTTTATGGACGAGTTCTTTGCCGTTAATCCCGGCATTAACTTTGATGAGCTGGTCAACCATATCGTTTTTTTCGCTGCCGCAGGCATCCGGGCCATGGCCGCCAGGTAAACAGTACCCCTAACAAGGCTTCAGGTTTTCAGTAGGATTGGATTTGTTTGTCGGTTTGTGCATTGATGCGAGCCGGGCAGGGCGGGATAAAAGCGGGGAGTGTCTGCTTGCAAAAGGCGGGGCGGGGGGCTATAATATACCTTTCTATGGATATAAGTTATTCACATACGACCCGTTAGGACAAATTTATGACAGTCGAAGTCGCCCAACAAATGGAGATTCTCAAACGTGGTACCGTCGAGGTATTCCGAGAGGACGAGCTGGCTCAGCGCATTGTTGAGGCCCGCAAGGTCGGCCGGCCTCTGCGTGCCAAGCTCGGCATGGACCCGACGGCGCCGGATATTCATCTGGGCCACACGGTTGTGTTGCGCAAGTTGCGTCAATTTCAGGATTTAGGGCATAAGGCGGTCCTGATTATCGGCGATTATACCGCCCGTATCGGCGATCCGACGGGGCAGAATACGACCCGGCCAATGCTCAGTCCCGAACAGATCAAGACCAATGCCGAGACGTATTTTCAGCAGGCCGGTAAGATACTGGATATGTCCCCGGATAAAGTGGAGGTGCGGTTCAACAGCGAATGGCTGGCGGACCTGAAACTGGCTGATATCATCAAGCTGACTGCGTCGATGACCGTGGCCCGGATGCTCGAACGGGATACGTTTGAAATCCGCTATAAAAAGGGTGACCCTATCGGCATTCATGAGTTTCTGTATCCGCTGATGCAGGGGTATGATTCGGTGGCCATCAAGAGTGATGTTGAGCTGGGCGGCACGGACCAGACGTTTAACAATTTAGTCGGCAGGGATTTGCAGCGGATCGCGGGGCAGCCTGCTCAGATTGTGATTACGATGCCGATTCTGGTGGGGCTGGACGGCGTTCAGAAGATGAGCAAATCCAAGGGCAACTATATCGGCGTGACCGACAGCCCTGCGGATATGTTCGGCAAGACGATGAGCATTCCCGACAGCCTGATGGAAAATTATTTCACCCTGCTGACGGACGTGCCCGCAGACAAGATTAAGGAACTGACCGACCCGAACAAGACCCACCCCAAACAGGCCAAGGTCCTGCTGGGCAAGATGATTGTCGAGCAGTTTTATGATAAGCAGGCAGCCGAGGATGCGGCGGCGGGCTTTGAGAAGGTTTTTGCCCAGAACCAGTTGCCGGATGATATGCCCGAGGTAACGATTGGGGCCGAGCCGGTCATGGCGTCCAAACTGCTGCTGCACTGCAAGCTGGTTGACAGCGGCGGCGAGGGCAAACGGATGATTCAGCAGGGCGGCGTCAAGGTCAATGAAGCCAAAGTCGCCGACCCGAGTGAGATGATCACACCCGCCAATGGGATGATTGTCCAGGTTGGTAAACGGAAATTTGCAAAACTCGTAATAGGATAAGGCTGGCCTCATTTGTCATTCCAGGCTTGAACCGGAATCCAGGTTGAAATGTTCTGGATTCCCGCCTCCGCGGGAATGACACGTTGTGAATGTGTGGGACGCAAAAATTTCTTTGAAGAGTTGAATATGAAATTACCAGTGATAGGAAACGCAAAACGATATACGGGGTTATATGTGGTGGATTTCGGCGGACACAGTGCGGTGGGATTCACGGCGCTGGAAGTAGCCGAGCTGCTGGAAAGCGAAAAATTCGCCGATATCAAGGTCTTCCGGATTCACCATGCCCGCCCGGACGGCACAATGGAGCTGGTCGGCGTGCCGAATGCGACATTTGAGCTTGAGGCAGGGATGTTCTTTTATGCCGGCGATGAAGCGGCCGCACGCAATGACTTCAAGCATCTGACCGATATCGCGGTAACTTCTGCGGCGCCATCTCGTGCCAAGGTGCATCTGGCCCGGCTTTCGGATAATGAATTTGTCACGGCGCTGATTTATCCCGCCGAATATGATGACCAGTTCAGCCGGTGGCTGCTGGAAAATAACTACATGACCGACGGGGCTGCTGATGGTGGCACTGCGGCTGTGCAGCGGTATTATGATGCCCCCAAAGACATCCTCGATCAGCGGCAGCTTTTTGCCGCCGACTCCTTCGAGCAGCTTTACGGTGAAGAACTCCTGGCCGCCACCCGCCGCGTTATGGTGCGGTAAAGGAAGCCAGCGATGAGGCCGTCTGCCCATCAATCCAAAAAGGCAGGATGGCTTGGGGCAATTGCAGGCTTTCTGAGCGGCAGCTTCAGGCGCGGCAAATTACCTGTGCGCCAGAAAGATATTCAGACTCTGGACTTTCCGACCTCTTCGCAGAAAATGGGACTGACGTTTTCTGAGAAAGTCCGGGAGGTGTTTCGCTTTCGATGGATTCGAAAGCGATAGCTGCAAGCTTATGTCTTATAATAAGTTATAAAAATATTCTGAAAATATTAATTAAAATATCCCACTTGGCCGAAGTACCAAGTGCAAGAGTTTTCTCCCCTCCGGAAAACATCAGGAAAACCAAAGTTTCCTGATGTTTTCTTTTTGCGCCCGGAAGGGGTTATTTTTTTTGTTTGCTGAACAAGAATCATTCTTATATAGTAATCTTTAGAGGTAACAAACTCTAAATAGAAGTGCTATGATGTCCAAAACCAGCAAAGAACTCCTGGAGCAGTTTCGCTCGCAATGCAAGGCTCGCGGCCTGAGCATTACGCCTCAGCGGACCGCGATTTACGAGGCGCTGATCGGCTCCCAGGACCATCCGCGAACCGAAGATATCTATAACCGCGTCAAAGAGGCTTTTCCGGATATGTCCATCGATACGGTCTATCGGACGCTGTGCCTGTTTGCGGAGATTGGATTTGTGCACCTGGTTGAGGGCTATGGCGAAGCCAAACGCTACGATCCGGACACAGAATGTCATCATCATTTTCGATGTATGCGTTGCGGACGGATACTGGATTTCAGGGAACCGCGGTTTGATGCTCTCGATGTGCCGGAGCGTTTCAAGCAAAATTGTGCTGTTTCCAATATTAAGGTTGTTCTGGAAGGTGTCTGCGACCAGTGCCTGCAGAAGACTGTGGAATCGTGATGTAAAGGTAGGGCACCCATGGAAAACACACTGGATTGATTGCCGGAATCCACTATAATATCCGTACCAGAGAATTATGACCGAATATTGTGCTCTGGATTAAGAATGATAATCACGAAACTGAATCATGGAGGTTTAAGATGAGTCCGAGTTCAAGGGAACAAGCCAAAAAGAAAGTCATCGAGGTTTTAAACAAGGCCCGCGCGATGGAACTTCAGGCCATTCATCAGTATATGAATCAGCATTATAATCTGGACAACATGGATTACGGCGAGCTGGCGGCCAAGATGAAGCTGATTGCCATTGACGAGATGCGTCATGCCGAGATGTTTGCCGAACGCATCAAGGAACTGGGCGGCGAGCCGACGACCGACCCGCTGGAGAAACCGATCAAGGCCCAGAAGATCGATGTTATTTATCCATTCGATTCCAAGCTGGAAGACGACACCATCGCCGATTACAACCAGTTTCTTCTGGTCTGCCGCGAAAACGGTGACAGCATCAGCATGAAGCTCTTTGAGACCATCATTGACGAAGAGCAGGCCCACTTTAACTATTTCGACAATGTCAATGAGCATATCACTACCCTTGGTGCGTCGTACTTAGCCAAGATTGCCGGGACGCCCGCCGAGACCGGGCCGGCCTCCAAAGGCTTTGTGGTTCAGGGTGGTCAGGCTTAACCAACAGAATATGACCGCCATTCGGCAAGGGCGATCCTGCGGGATGGTGGCACTTTTACTGCTTCGATTCATTCCCGAGGGCAGGAGATACGCGATGCGACATGGATGGATAGTACTAAGTATTGGAATCCTGACACTGCTGGCAGGATGTCAGCCTGTTCTGCCGCCAAGGCCTGCGGTTCGGCTGGCATGGGATTTTGAGCAGGAGGCACTCGGGACGCTGCCGGCCTCCTGGATGACTGCCGAGACAGTCGGCAAGCAGATGCCGGCTACATGGGAAGTCGTGGGGGACAGTTGGGGTAAAGCCATCGGGCTGACCCAGACCCGCAATACCGGCGACACCTGCAATCTGCTGCTGGCGATGAACAGTCGGCTGGGCAACCTGCGGCTGTCGGCCAAGGTCAAGGCCGTTCGCGGCACAAGCCAGCAGGGCGGCGGGATTGTCTGGCGGGCCTTGAACGGGGATAATTATTACGCAGCGCAGTGGGATGCCCTCAAGCAGCAGGTGCGACTGTATTGTGTCGTTTACGGCAAACGCGAGCTGCTGCAATCGGTCCGTGTGCAGGCCGACCCGACGACCTGGCATACGCTGGAAGTCGAACATTTCCGCGAACAGATCACGATTACGATGGACGGCCGGTTCGTCATGAAGCAGCAGGATGATATGCTGCCGCTGCCGGGGATGATCGGGCTGTGGACCCAGGCCGACGCGGTGACCATGTTCGACGAAATCCGCGTGGACGAGATTCTCGGCAACTGACATACTCCGGTCGTTCCCGTCAGTTTTCGCAGTCACACCTCTGGCAGAGATTGCCGACGGATTTCCCGGCACACCATTTTATGGCTCTGACAGGGGGGCGGCAATGAAATGAATCACAACGGGTTGATCTGAAAATGTCAGGGTCAGTATGCCGTCGGCATATCCGGTTAATGTCTTGGGACGTTCGAGTGTGAAGGTGATTTTTCCTGATGCCAGCGATGTCTTATCACAGGAATGCAAAATCAATCCATTGCCTTCAAAGGCATGGTCCGTCAGTGCTGGTATCTGTCTGGCGGGTGATTTGACCCCAAGCGTGTACTCTTTTTTATCCGGCAGGACCCAAACATAACAAGGCGTGACTTCTACCGGCGCGATTGTTGCGGCGGATGCAGCGGCAGTTAGTTTTTCCCGGGCAATCAGTTCCTGTGCTTTTTGTGCATTTTGGGCCAGCTCCCTGTCGGCTGCGGGCGGGGCAAGTTTGCCGACGGCAGAATCGGGGGTATTGGCAGGAGATGGCTGGTTCGGGTCGGTATTTCTGACGCGGTAATCAACACCCAAAATCCGGTCAGAAACCCAGGTTCCCTCGGGAAATTCGAAGTTCAGCGTGTCGGCAGAAACAGGCTGATTGAGGGAAAGCGACGTGACTGTTACTTCGGTTGCAAGTGTGTCATTGGAGTCATAAATCCAAAACCGAAAAGGGGCCCACACACCGTTTATCTGTCGATAGTCTCCCCGGACATATTTTTGGATGCGTGTTTTATTCCAATCCAGCCATTCATAAACCACAGGCATAAATCCCCTGGATGGATCGATGGTATAGCGAAACAGCGGAGCGTTCGGCTCTGGCCATGCCGGAGTCTCTAAGCTATACGTGGAGGTCTTTGCGTCAAACGAGAGGGCCGCTTTGTCAGGATGATTTCTCACGAAAGCCATCCGCGTGTCTTCGGCTCCCGGGATGGTCAGGTCATACCACAAAACCACATCCGGGGTTATTGAAAACCACCCCCCGAGCTGGTTATCCTCATTTTTGTCAATGCGACCGCGACGGTGTTTTGCTTCGATGATATCCTCACGATAATAGGTCTTGCTCCTGGGGGTAACAACCGCGACTTCCTTGAAATGCTGCTGCAGGGTACCGGTTTCCGAAAACGTTTTTGTGATATATTCAGCATACACGGTCGTCCCATCGGTTCGATAAATGGCCTCCTGGGAATACATCAAGACGGGTTTGTCTTGTTTTTCCTGAGTCGGATAAAACCCTTTGATATCCATTGCGGCTTCCATCGAGATATACCGGGCTCGCGATGCGCGCATAATCGCAACAATATCGTCCGATCTCAAGTCGGCTCGACAAAACGGCATTACGGTATTTAACAATCCCGCCATACCGATCAACAAGATAAACGCCCTTTTCATTATTATTCTCCTTGTCAGAATTAAAGGTTCAGGTTCCGCATGAGCCTTTCTCTCGGATTGATATCACCAGCCATCATGGCATTGTCTAATCCATTCTCGTGCCATGCCGACACATGTTTGATTTATCCTGGTAAATCGAAAACAGATTCTCCACTTCTGCTTTTGCCAACTCATTATGCCCTATATCCAGGGCGTTTTGTATTTGCATCTGTTTCCAGACAACCGCCTCGTTATGGGATGGCCTCCATTTCAGCAGCCAGTTATAGAGCTGGCCGGCTTTCTGCCAATCCAGTATTACCTGAGGAATCTGCGACTCTGCCGCTAATAATGAAATGGAAATAACAATAAAACAGACCAAACATACAATGAGTTGGTGCCTTCTTGACATATTGGCCCTTTTTCTCTTTTCTTGACAAATTTCTGGTTTGTTTCAAAAAGCCAATGAATAGAGATGCAAACGAGTCTGTTTAATCCTCCATGGTTGTATTATCTTAAGCCCGCCTCTCCATTTTCAATAATACGCTCTTTCTTATCTGAACGTCAAGGGGTATTTTAATTTTCTTGCAAATTCAGTATATTTACTGATTTATTATGCAAATTGCAAAAATATTGTTGCATAAACAAGGCAAAATATCCGGGATTTATGTTTCTCTGACCTGCTCGATATGTCGGGCGAAATTGACATCGTCGCGCTGGGGGAAATCGCTGCGAAAATGCACGCCGCGGGATTCGGTCCGCTGGGCGGCAGCCTGGGCCATCAGCAGCGACACGGTCAGCATATTCTGTGTTTCCCAGCCGAAGGGCTTTTCGAAGACTTTATCCATGACGTACCGCTGCCAGAAGCGGATGATTTCCTGGGCTTCGTCGAGATGTTTGGCCTGGCGGGTGATGCCGACATTGCGCCACATCAGGGCGCGCAGGGAGTTCCGCACGTCTTCGGTGTCCAGCCGGCTGCGGTCGGACGGCGGGATTTCGATGGTCATTTTGCGATACTCCGGCCCGGCCATTTTCTGGAGCCACATCAGGGCCGACTGGCCTGCGATTTTGCCGAAGACCAGCCCTTCCAGCAGGGAGTTGCTGCCGAGGCGGTTGGCCCCGTGCAGGCCGGTGGAGGCGACTTCGCCGCAGGCAAACAGGCCGGGCACGTTGGTCCGGGCCTCAAGGTCAATCTTGACGCCGCCAATCATGTAATGGGCGCTGGGGCGGACGGGTATCATGTCCGTGGCGATATCGATATCGAAGCTCTCGCAGATTTCGCTGATCAGCGGGAAACGTTTGGCAAAATGAGGCTTGTCGAAATGCCGCAGATCCAGATAGACGTGTGTTGAGCCGGTCTTGAGCATCCGATCCAGAATCGCCCGACTGACGACATCACGCGGGGCCAGTTCGCTGTCGGGGTGATATTTTTTCATAAACGCCTTGCCGGTACTGTCGCGGAGGATTGCCCCTTCGCCGCGCAGGGCTTCGGTAATGAGCGCACGGGAGGCGCCTGCGATATACAGCGTCGTGGGGTGAAACTGCATCATTTCCATATCCCGCAGGACCACGCCGGCACGATAGGCCATGGCATGGCCGTCGGCGGTGGCGACTTCGGGATTGGTGGTTTCGCGGTAGAGCCTGCCGGCGCCGCCGGTGGCCAGAATAGTCGCGGCTCCCCAGATGATTTCAAAGCCGGAATGGGGACGATGGCCGACTACGCCCAGACAGCGTCCATCGGGGCAGGTCAGCAAGTCAATCGTATAGAAGTTTTCGATGACATTGATGTTGGCCTGCTGGCGGACCTTTTCGATGAGGGCTTCGGCGATGCCCCGGCCGGTAGAATCCCCGAGGGCATGGGCCACGCGGGAGTGCGTATGGCCGCCTTCGCGGGTGACGTCGATTTTGCCGTCCACGCGGTCGAACTTGGTGCCCCAGTCGGCCAGTTGACGAATCAGGCCGGGACCTTCCTTAACGACCCGTTCGACGACGGTTTTATCACAGATGCCGCAGCCGGCGCGGAGGGTATCTTCGATATGCGACTCGAAGCTGTCTTCAATGGCCAGCACCGAGGCGATGCCGCCCTGGGCATTCCAGGTGTTGCTGTCGGACAGAGCCCCTTTGCAGACCAGCGTTACATCACATTGTTCCGCGGCTTCCAGCGCCGCCCGCAGTCCCGCCACCCCGGCCCCGACCACCAGACAATCTGTAAATAATTGCTGGGTCGAGCCGGTATTGACCGGAACCAGATACCGTCGATAATCAGGCTGTTTTGGTGACATTGTTTGGGTCCTATCGGAAAAAGTTTATTGTATTTTACGGAATGGATGGGGGCAAGGGAAATCGCCTGTGAATCATAAAGTATTACATATAAATGAATTACATATATACATCAAAAGGGGTTTATAAGAATTTAAAGAAAAAATCAGTAAAAGAGTTGCCTTTTGAATATTACTGTATTACTATACAAATACAGTAATAGAAAGGGTCAATTGTGATACTTGACATTGATTTTCATAGCGGCGTACCGATATACCGGCAGATTGTGACGCAGGTGCAGCGGCTGATTCTGTCGGGAATTCTGGGGGAAGGCCACCAGATGGAGTCGGTGCGGGATTTGTCCGGCCGGCTCAAGGTCAATCCGATGACCATCAGCAAGGCTTACAGTATTCTGGAATCAGAAGGCCTTCTTCAGCGGCGGCGGGGGATTGGTTTATTTGTGGCGCCGCTGGCCGAGTCCCGCAAGGCCAGCCAAAGCAAGGCGCTTTTTGATGCCCTGCTCAATGATGTGGCGGCGACGGCGGTTCAGATGGATATCGATTTACCGCAGGTCATTGCGGGATTAACGGAGCACTATCAGAAAATTCACTCTCAAAAGGAGATATAATTATGACAAAGGTGGATACCCTGGTTCAATTTTGTGATGTCGTCAAACGGTTCGGCGCAACAACCGCCCTCGATAGGATCAGTCTCGATATTCAGCCCGGCAGCATCATCGGGCTGGTCGGCTCCAATGGGGCAGGCAAGAGTACGCTATTGCGACATATCATCGGGCTGTATCTGCCGGATGCGGGGACGTGTACCACGCTGGGGGTTGAGGCCCGCAGGCTCGGCCCGGCGGAATTTGCCCGGATCGGGTATGTGCATCAGGAAGGTGAGCTGATTGACTGGATGAATGTGGGGCAGTTAATTCGCTATGTGGCGGCGTATTATGCGATGTGGAATGCCGAGTTGGAGCAGCGGTATGTCCGCGATTTTGAACTGAATCTCAAAGACCGTGTGGGGTCGCTGTCGCCGGGGCAGCGGCAGAAACTGGCGATTCTGCTGGCGATAGGTTTTGAGCCGGAATTGCTGATCCTTGATGAGCCGGCCTCGGCGCTGGACCCGCTGGCACGGCGGCAGTTTCTGAACCTGATGCTGGAGATGATTCAGATACAGAATCGCACGATTATCATTTCCTCACACATCCTCAGCGATGTCGAAAAAATTATTGACCACATCGTAATTATGGATAAAGGCCGGATTGTGCGGAATTGTGCACTGGATACCCTGCAGGAGGAATTCTGCCGGGTGACGCTGACGGCGGCGGGCGGAAAACTGCCGGAGTCGCTGCCGTTTAAGGGGGCAATCGACTGGAGCCGCAGCGACGGGCAGGCGGTGCTGACCCTGCGGCATGCCGATGAGGCCCAGATTGTACGTCAGGCCGGGGCAATTGGCTGTCAGGCCCAGATACGGCGGATGTCGCTGGATGAACTCTACGAAGCGGCTTTAAAATACCCAATGGGTATGATTATTCCGCGAGCAGAAGAAGCACGTGGTTGATGCCACTGTACTTAGCCGCGACGAAACGCAAGATTTTAAGTAGAATCAATATAATAAGGAGCAGATGCATATGAATCTGGTTATGGTTAATCTATCACATTACTGGAAACGGCCGGCATTAATACTTTGGCAAGGCATGTTATTGCTTATGCTTTTGCCGTCGATCCCTATGCTGCTGGAACAGAGGGTGCATACGTGGATGACGCCGCTGTATTGGCCGCTGTTCTGGATGCTGATCATGGGGACAATGACCGCGACCTATCAGACGGAGATTTTGAGCAAACCCTTGTCCTATACTCTGCCGGGGCATCGCTGCACCGTTCGCAAACTTTTGTTTGGATTCAATCTATTCAGCTCACTGTTGTCTGCGGCGATGGTTTTACTGTTATACCCTCGCGATTTCACCTCGCGATGCTGTGCGGCCGTGCTGGTATTGGCTTTCGGGCAAATTCTATTCTGGGTTGGGGTCTGGTGTTCCTATCGCAGCCGCAATCAGGCCATTGTAGGCTTTGTGTTTCCGATTCTGCTATTCGGCCCCACGGTGATGGATTCTTTTCCCGTAGGACTGCATTGGCTCCAGCCAATGGTGGTCGCCGTTGTTGCCGTCATCAGCGGGATTGTATCGTATCTGGCATGGCGGCTCCTTGGCAGGGCCTCGTTTTTCCAGGCCTGCTGCGGACGACATTATCTCGGATTTACGGGGGCATTCTCCCCCGGGCAAGTCAAGAAGGCCCAGCGGGAACGATTTAAGGCAATTTCCGCCCAAACCGATGAAAAGCTGTCGAGGCTGGGGCGTTTTTTTGTTGAAAAGATAGCCCGGAACCGGAATCAGCCATTCGCTTCGTTTATTTATGGGGTGATGTATCAAACGCTGGGTCCCGTCGCATTGATGACTCTCAAGTCCCATGGAACAAACCTGATCTTTATGACTCTGGTGTTTTTATTATTCGGATATTATGGAAAGACAGGGAATCTTTTTATCTGGCTGATGTATATCTTCTCCATTCTGGGGACCGATTTACAGGTCCACTCCACCCTGCTGCTGATCCGCGGACGCATGGAACGATTTGTCTCGGCGCTGATGTCTCTGGTGCTTTTGACCCTGCTGGGATTGGCCACGGCTTCGGTGGGTATTGCTGGAACGATACTGCTGACGCCGTATATGCCAACGTTTCCCATACGCGGTTTCATTGCGGAGTTTCACGCCCTGAGCTGGCAGTCTTGTTATCTGTTCATAATTGGGGCACCGGTCGTGGCGTTGCTGCGTCTTTTGTTCTGGGGGAAAAGATGCTTTGTGTTCATCAGCATAGTTCTCGGTGCCGGTCTGATGGGAGCCTCGTTTCCACTCCTCATGAATATCAGGGACAATCTGATTTCAATAAGCTGGGTGGCAATATTGGTCGTCCTGATTCTGGCATGGTCAGCCTTTGCAGTATATCTCTATCGGGTATGCTTTCATAAGAATCTGGCTATAAAATAGATAGAACTAAAAATCTTCGACAAAAATACTTCAAAATTCTGACAATTTTGGGAAAATGGGTCGTATGATTAAGTCTAATAGAATGAATTGAGCGATGGGTAATGGATAAGAGCAGGCAGAGACAATTGGTGTTGGCCTCGGCCAGAGGCGACAAAACGGCGTATGCCGAGCTGATCCGCCAGTATTATGGGGCGGTGTATGGACAATGTCTGGCCATCGTCAGCCATCCTCAGGATGCTGAAGACATTGCCCAGGACGTTCTTTTGAAAGGCTATATCAAGATCGGTCAGTTGCGTGATCCGGACCAGTTTGGGCCGTGGATTCGCAAAATTGCGCAAAATAACGCGCGGACCTTTCTGGGCGGCAGGAAGCAGGAGCTTGAATTCAATGAACAGATTAACGAACCAACACTCAGCCACGGCGCCAGCCAGGACGACTGCGAGCATCTGCAATGGGCCATCGGCAAGCTACCAACGGAATTGCGGACGCCGCTGGTATTGTATTACTTCCATGGCAAGACGCTGCGAGCCGTCGCGGAGCAACTGGGGGCCTCCCTGACGGATATTCATCGGAAAGTCCGCTGTGCCCTGGCACAGCTTTATCAGTTAATGAAGGAGCAGGGAGATAAGGTATGACTCATCCTTGCCAAGACTATGAAAACAAAATTTTAGATATGTCCCTGGAGATGCTTGAAATCTCCGAACAGATCAGCGTTTTAGAACACATCGACCAGTGTGCCGCATGCAGGGCATACTGGGAAGGCCTGCAAGCCGTCGAGGAGCAGGTCGGGCGATGGACGGGAGCTGAATGTATGACGGATAAAATCGACAAAGTTATCGAGAAACTCAACGCCACGGACCTGCATCAGGAACCGGGCGTGCAAAATCGGCAAATCGGATGGACAATGGGGTGGAAACGAATTGCGGCAATCTTTTTAATCGCAGTTGGGGTGATGCTTCAGGCGGTCTATTTCGTACATATCCGGCCGGGGCTGCGCAAGACCATCGGCAGTGATATTCAGGGAGTTTTAAACAATACCGCCGAACCAGTCCCCACCAATAAAGTGGAGTATGCCAAACGGCTGGGTCTGGAAAAACAGCAGGTCGAGCAGGCCCGAACCGGAGGACGGATTGGGCAATTAGAACTCTTGCTGGATACGGGACTTCCGGAAACGAAAGTTCTGGCGGCCAATATCCTGGCCGAGATTGGCGATGCCGGCGTCCTGGATACCCTCGAAAAACACAGTGCCAAATGGCCCAAAGACGGGACGGAAAATCCCTTCCAGAAGGCGATTGAAGCTATCCGGGAACGACAGAACGAATCAACTACTGAAGAATCCCTGCCCCATAATCCGTGAGTACCACTGGCATTCGTCAAGGCCGGCCAGGGTCATAGGGCCGATGCGGAGCTGTTCGACGCTGGATTCTTCATCATACCCGACCACGGCCAGAATGTCGGTCTTGCCGAACTGGGCGATGATATCCGGGGCGGTTTCTTCAGCCAGTTCGGCGGTGGCGGTGTTGTAGCCGCTGATGACCACACCCGCCAGCGGCAGGTTTGTCCGGCGAATTGCTTCAATGGTCAGCAGGGAATGATTAATCGTCCCCAGATTCGGCCGGGCCACGACCACCGCGGGCAGCCCGATTTGCACAGCCAAATCGAGAATGGTATGCTCTTCATCCAGCGGCACCAGCGCCCCGCCGATGCCCTCGACCAGGACGACATCGCATATCCCGGCCACATAATTATACATCGCGGCAATCTGTTCGTAATCAATCGGCCGCTTTTCAGCCCGGACACACACGACCGGCGCGGCGGGGATTTTATAACAAACCGGCGTAATCACCGACAGCGGGAAATTCGTCTCCGCACACATCGCCAGAAACTCAGCATCGACACTGACCAGCCCTCCGCGTTCATCACGGCAGCCGGTGGCAATCGGCTTGAGCACGCCGACCTTCAGGTTATACTGCCTCAGGATTTTGGCAATGCCGCCGGTAATCAGCGTCTTGCCTACGCCGGTATCGGTACCGGTGATAAATAAACCTTTGGTTTTTTGAAAATGGATGTCGCGCAGATTCATTTAAAGCCCTTTGACAATCTCCGGCAGGTCGTTCTGGATGCTGTCGCAGACCACCGCCAGCAGCTTGGTCAATGTCATTCGGTCCATGGCCGGGGCGGGCATCAGCACAATGACATCCCCCAGCGGCCGCAGCATGACGCCTTTGGGCCGCATTGCGGAACAAAGTTTCGCTCCGAGGGTGTGTTTGTATTCAAAGGATTCTTTGGTGGTCTTATTTTTGACCAGTTCAATGCCGGCCATCATGCCGCATTGCCGCACATCCCCGACAAACGGCAGCGCCCGGATATCTTCGAGGGCCACAAAAATTAAGTCTGTCTTTTCAGACATTTTGTTCAGTACATGATTTTTCTCGAACAAATCCAGACTTGCCAGCCCTGCTGCGCAGGCCAGGGCATTACCGGTATAGGTATGGCCGTGATAGAAGGTCTTAAAGTCCTCCACCCGGCCGAGGAATGCATCGAAAATCGCCTGCGTCGTCAGCGTCGCCGCCAGCGGCAGATACCCGCCGGAGATCCCCTTGGCTACGCACATCAGGTCCGGTCGGACATCCTCATGTTCGCAGGCAAACATCTTGCCCGTTCGCCCGAATCCGGTGGCAACTTCATCGACAATCAGCAGCACATCATATTTGCGGGCCAATGCCTCGACACCCTTGAGAAAACCGTCCGGATGGACAATCATCCCCGCTGCACCCTGCACCTTCGGCTCCAGGATAATCCCGGCAATCGTTCCGGCGTTGTCTTTGAGCAGGGTTTCCATCGCATCGAGGCTGTGCTGGGCGCATTGCTGCGGCGTACCGTTAAACCGATACGGATGCGGTGTCGGGGCAAACAGCGTCTCAAACAGCAGCGGCTTGTAAATTCCGTGAAACAGCTCCATCCCGCCGACACTGACCGAGCCGACGGTGTCGCCATGATACGATTCCCGCAGAGCAATAAACCGCGTACGCAGTTTGTCGCCCCGATTGTGCCAGTATTGATAGGCCATCTTGAGAGCGATTTCGACCGCCGTGGCGCCGCTGTCGGAGTAAAACACTTTGGCCAAACCCGGCGGGGCAATCCGAATCAGCCGTTCGGCCAGTTCAATCGAACGGCTCTGCCCCAGCCCCAGCAGGGTACTGTGGGCAATCTCATCCAGTTGACGGCGAATCGCCTCATCGATCATCCGCACGCTGTGACCGTGCACGTTGCACCACAGGCTGCTGACGCCGTCGATATAGCGTCGGCCTTCGGTATCCATCAGATAATACCCCTCGCCCCGCTCGATAATCACCGGCTCACCCGCAAGCCAGTCGGCCATCTGGGTAAAGGGATGCCAAAGGTACTTTTTGTCCAGCTCAATCAGTCGTTGTGTCGTTTTATGCATTATTTTTTAATGATAATCTTCGGTTTCATTTCCATCGGCTCGCCAAAAAAGCCTTCTTCAGCATTGTATTTGCGGATAAAGCCCTGCAGTTCCCGCGGCGAGGCGGTCAGCACCAGCGTATCCTGTGTTTTTTCATGTTTGACAATCGTCGGATCTTTTTCGAGCAGCTTGTCGACAAAATCCGGATTTATTGCTGCTATCAGCAATTTGCCTTCGCGGACCTCGACTCGCCAGAAGGTGTGGGCGCGGAGCAGATGCCCGGCGTACACACTCCCAACATTCAGTTTAACATCGCTGTGCGGGAACAAATCCAGATATCGCACATCCGACAATTCCACCAGTCGCCCCTCGAAACGATTTTCCAGCTTGCCGCGGTCCTTGTCGTCTTCGGTAATCAAGATTGTGTAGCGTTTCTCATTTGGGTCGCCGGTAAACTGCCATACGGTATCTTCTCCTTCCCAGTCTCCCAGCAGGGCGGCATCATAAACCACCGTCTCCCGCGTATAAAGTTCATGCAGGCTCGGCACGCATCCGACAATACAAAAAACCGACAAAAACAATATTGTATTCATTGTTTTCATAACTGCCCCTTTCAATTCTGGTTTTATTGACCTATAACGTACTGGTATAAAATACTTGAAAGTCGCGGTTTCTTTCAATACTATGATAACCAGAAATACACCCAGTTACCAACAGGAAAATAATCAACGGAAAGGAATCGCTATGAAAAATGCTATGTATTGTCTGGTTATGACCGCAATCGCATGGACAGCCGGCTGTGCCACCGCCCCGGAACGCGACGAGGGCAAAGCGGTTTTAAATGCAGAAGTCAAGCAAGCTATTGCTGAGTTTAAAGCCAAGGATCCGAGTATCGAACGCTTTTTCCGCGATTCAGAAGGCTATGCTGTTCTGCCCAAAGTCGGCAAAGGAGCGTTTATTGTCGGCGGAGCCTGGGGACAGGGTGAAGTGTATCGAAAGGGTGAACTTATTGGTTATACCAGTCTCAGCCAGGCCTCAATCGGGGCGTCGCTGGGTGGCGAGAGTTTCCGGGAGATTATCTTCTTTCGCACCAATGCCGATTTGGAAGTCTTTATGACCGGCGAGTTTACCTTCTCTGCACAGGCGACAGCGGTCGCATTGGATGCGGGTGCAGCAGCCAAGGCCGACTACCGGGACGGCATGGCGATTTTTATCATTGCCGACAAAGGTCTGATGATTGATGCCTCCATCGGCGGACAGAAATTCAAATTCCTGCCGAAATAGACGCAACGCTAATATTTTATCTCGAAAGTATGTTCAAGGCGGGCCTCAAACCCGCCTTTTTGTTTGTCTTGCCCTCGGTTTCATTGATATAAGAATTTGTACTTCGATGGATATCGACCGCATTAGATAGGGTTTTTCGGTAGGCAATGGACAAATGGTTAAAGGGTGAGTATAGTATGGGGACGGTCTGGGCGGCTGGGCCGGGTGTAAGTAGCCAAGATATTGGAGAATGATTATGGCCAATGTGATATTACAGACGCAGATACCGAATACCAACGTCCGGCGGGGCAAAGTGCGGGATGTGTATGATCTGGGCGACAAGATGCTGCTGGCGGCATCCGACCGAATCAGTGCTTTTGACGTGATTATGAAGACGGGTATTCCGCATAAAGGACAGGTGCTGACGCAGATATCGAAGTTCTGGTTTGGATTCCTGGCCGGTGTGGTGGAAAACCACCTCTTGTCGGATGATCCGAAGCAATATCCGGCACCATTCTGCAATTATGCCGAGCAATTGATCGGACGGTCGATGCTGGTCAAAAAGACGCGGGTACTGCCGGTCGAGTGCATCGTGCGCGGGTATATTACAGGTTCAGGCTGGAAGGAATATCAGAAACAGGGGACGGTCTGCGGGATTAAGCTGCCGGCGGGACTGAGGCAGTGCGACAAGCTGCCGGAACCAATTTTTACGCCCTCGACCAAGGCCGAGCAGGGACAGCACGACGAAAATATCAGTTTTGAGGAAGCGGTTAAGACTTTAGGACAACAAAAGGCCGAGTATGTCCGCGATAAGAGCATTGAAGTCTTCAAGAAAGCCAGTGCCTATGCGGAATCCCGAGGGATTATTCTGGCGGATACAAAGTTTGAATGGGGCGAGATTGACGGGCGGATTATCCTGATTGATGAGGTATTGACACCGGATTCATCGCGATTCTGGCCTGCCGACAAATATCAGCCGGGGCGGGACCAGGAAAGTTTTGATAAGCAATTTGTCCGGAATTACCTGGAAGACATCAAGTTTAACAAGTCCGGTCCGGGTGTGGAATTGCCTGCCGATATTGTTGCCAAGACCCAGGCCAAGTATATCGAGGCCTACGAGAAGCTGACGGGTAAGAAATTTACAGTTTAAGGCCGGAATGCTGATATGAGGTCGCAATCCGGAGAATCTCCAGCGGTTATTGAGCTATCCAATGTTCATTTCATCCGGCAGGATAAGACGATTCTGTCGGGAATTAACTGGCGGATTGCGCCGGGGGAACATTGGGCGATTATGGGGGCCAATGGCTCGGGCAAGACGACGCTGCTGAAGATTATTACCGGCTATGAGTGGCCGACGTTTGGCCAGGTGACGGTATTGGGTCAGCGGTTCGGTCAGACCAATATTCGGGAACTGCGAAAGCTCGTCGGGTGGGTCAGCTCGTCGATTGAACAGCGATTGCCGGCTGAGGATAAGGCTCTGGATATCGCGGCGTCAGGGATTGAGGCATCACTGGGGCTGTTTCGGACATTCACCTCGGCTGAATATGAGCGGGCGATGGATGCACTGGCGATGCTGAAAGCACAAGTGATTGCGCAACAACGATTTGGAACGCTTTCACAGGGGGAGCAGCAAAAGGTGCTGATTGCCCGGGCACTGGTCAACCAGCCAAAGGTACTGATTCTGGATGAACCCTGTGCGGGTCTGGACCCGGCGGCAAGGGTTCGTTTTTTAAAGGATTTGGAGCATTTTGCGGGGATGGCACAGGCGCCGTCGATGATTATGGTTACCCATCATATCGAGGAAATCGGACCCTGGACGACGGGGGTTTTGCTGCTCAAAGAGGGTCGAATTATGCAATCCGGGACTGCCGATGAGGTGTTAAGTTCGAAAAATATGACGGAATTGTTCGATTTTCCATGTGAAGTGAAACAAAATTTGCACCGGCGGCATCTGATAGTCTGATTTTCCTCGCAGCAGCGGGAAAAAATTTTTTGCTTTTACTGTACTATACTGTACTATATCGCAAATGCGAATGGTAAATAATTCGATAAGGTCAAGTGGAGGTTTTTATGGCATAGGCATTTTCTCGCAGACAAAAAAGGCAAGTCGAACCGAAAATTCACTGCATAATACAGGACATATAAACATCAATAACAAGGAGAACACATGATGAAGATGGTACGATGGGCGATATTGGCAAGCGTAATCACGGTAACCGGGCTGGCAATGGCGGGGACGACGATTCATTCCGGGCCGGAAAAGGTCAATACTCTGGTGATTGATGCCTCCAAAGGGACTTCGACGATTGAACCTGAGATTTACGGGCATTTTGCCGAGCACCTGGGTCGGTGTGTGTATGAGGGATTCTGGGTAGGTGAGGATTCATCGATTCCGAATGTGCGGGGGATACGGACGGATGTGGTGGAGGCGCTGAAAAAGCTGAATATCCCTGTACTGCGTTGGCCGGGCGGGTGTTTTGCGGATGAATATCACTGGAAGGACGGCATCGGGCCGCGGGACAAACGGCCGAAAATGGTTAATACCCACTGGGGTATGGTCACTGAAACCAACGCTTTCGGTACGCATGAGTTTCTGGACCTGTGTGAGATGCTGGGCTGCGAGGCCTATATCGCCGGCAATGTCGGCTCCGGCACAGTGGAGGAACTGCAGGACTGGATTGAGTATATGACCTTTGACGGGGACAGCGAGATGGCAAACCTGCGGCGGGCCAATGGTCGTGAGAAGCCCTGGAAGATCAAGTATGTCGGTGTTGGCAATGAGAACTGGGGCTGCGGCGGGAACATGACGCCGGAATATTATGCAGATGTGTATAAACGCTATGCAACCTATGTTCGAGATTATCCGGGCAGCCGGATTATTAAGGTCGCCTGCGGGCCGAACGGCGAAGATATGAAATGGGCCGAATCGATTATGAAAAATATCGGCACGCGGATGGACGCCTACGGGCAGCATTACTATGTGCGCGGGCTGGGATCCTGGGATCAGGGAAAGAAAGGCAGTGCCACGAATTTTGACGAGCGGGAATGGTTTGCCCTGATGAAGAATACGCTGCACGTTGACGACCTGATTCGCGGGAACAAGAAGATTATGGACCAATACGATCCACGGGGGCGTGTCAATTTATATATCGATGAGTACGGCACCTGGTGGGATGAGGAGCCGGGTACCAAGGCGGGATTTTTGTATCAGCAGAATACGCTGCGGGATGCGGTGTCTGCGGCGATTTATCTGAATACATTCAACAATCACAGTGATCGAGTCAAGATGTGCAACATCGCACAGATTAATAACGTACTGCAGGCGATGATTCTGACGGACAAAGAGAAAATGCTGGTGACGCCGACGTATCATGTTTTTGAGATGTTCAAGGTGCATCAGGGGGCGGCACTGCTGGTCAGTGACCTGACATGCAATGGGTATCAATCCGGCAATGACACGCTGCCGTCGCTGAATGTCTCTGCGTCCAAAGACAAGGCGGGCGTGATTCACATTACGCTGGTCAATCTGGATCCGACCGTGCCGGCGGAACTGACCTGTGAATTGAAAGGTGCAACAGTCAGGACAGTCAAGGGTCGGGTGCTGACGGATGAAAAGATGAATGCACATAACACCTTTGAAAAGCCCGATGCGGTCAAGCCGGCGGAATTCAAGGCATTTGAACTCAAAGACGGCAAGCTCCATGCAACACTGCCGTCCAAATCCGTTGTATTATTAACCGTGGAATAAGAACACGTATTATTAAGGATAGAAAATGAGATACATGACAATCAAAATGCGGATGGTGCTGGCTTGTGTGATGGGCCTGGTGGGATTGCATCAGGCGGCACAGGCAGTGCGAGTGGATATCAAGGCGGATGGAAAACAAATTCAGGTCAGTCCCGACCTGTACGGCATTTTTTATGAGGAAATCAATCATGCCGGCGACGGCGGCTTGTATGCGGAAATGGTGCAGAACCGCTCGTTTGAAGAGCATCTGCCGCCTGGAAATGCCCGCGTGGAAAACGGCGGTCTGATTACCAACAACGGCTGGCGTTACAACAAGTGGGTCAAGTCCGACCTGCATGCCTGGTCCAAAGTCGAGCAGGGGGACGCGAAGGTTGCGATTCGAGTGGATGAAGCTAATCCGCTGAATGACAAGACACCGCTGTCGCTGCGGGTCGAGATCGAGTCCGTGGGTGGTTTTGCCGGTGTGGCCAATGAGGGTTACTGGGGGATGTCGGTTCGCAAGGGCGAAACCTATCATCTGAGTTTTTATGCCCGCAGTGAAAGCGGACATAAGACGGATGTGACGGTGCGCCTCGAAAAGGCGGACGGCAGTGCGGTGTATGCCCAAACGACAGCAGCCGGTGTCGGCGGCGACTGGAAGCGTTATACATGCAGCCTCAAGGCCGATGCGACCGATGCCAAATCCCGGCTGGCGATGGGCTTTTCCAAACCGGGTGTAATATGGCTGGATATGGTGTCGCTGTTTCCGGAAAATACCTACAAGAAGCGGCCCGGCGGTCTGCGTGAAGACCTTGTAGCGATGCTGCAGGGGCTTCGTCCGGCGTTTTTGCGGTTTCCGGGCGGCTGCGTGGTGGAAGGCTGTACGCTGGAAAACCGGATTCAGTGGAAGAAGACCATCGGCGATATTGCCGAGCGTCCGGGACACTGGGACCTGTGGGGCTATCGGGCAACCGATGGTCTTGGCTATCATGAATTTCTGCAACTGGCCGAAGATCTGGGCGCGGCGCCGATGTATGTGGTCAATGTCGGTATGAGTTGTCAGGGGCGCCATCCCGAATTTGCAAAGGATGCCGCAGACCTGATGAATACCTATGTGCAGGATACTTTGGACGCACTGGATTACGCCATGGCGCCAGTGAGCAATCCATGGGGTGCGATGCGGGCTAAAAACGGTCATCCGGAACCGTTTACAATCAAATACGTCGAAATCGGCAATGAAAACGGCGGTGAGGTCTATCACAAGCATTATGCGGTTTTTTATGATGCGATTAAGAAAAAATATCCGCAGATCATCACCATTGCCGACCAGCCGATTCCCAATGCACCGATGGAAATTGTGGACGAGCATTTTTATGTGGCGCCAAGCTGGTTTTTCAGCAATGCTGACCGCTATGACAGTTATGACCGCAAAGGGCCGAAGATTTATGTCGGCGAGTATGCGGTCAATCGCGATGTGAGTTCCGGCAATTTGCTGGGGGCGCTGTCGGAAGCGGCCTGGATGATGGGCATGGAACGCAACAGCGATATCGTGGTGATGGCGTCGTATGCCCCGCTGTTTGAGAATGTCAACGACCGCGAATGGCCGGTCAACCTGATTCGGTTTGACAGTTCGCGCGTGCTGGGCCGCAGTTCGTACTATGTCCAGAAGATGTTCGCTGACCATAAACCTACGACCATCATTGAAACACAGATTACCGCTGCAGATGCCAGAGAAGATGCCCCGCAGGGCCGGATAGGGCTGCGAACCTGGCTGGCGGATGCCGAATACAAAGACATTCATGTCACGCAGGGCGATAAGGTGCTGTACGCCTCTGATTTTTCAAAAGAAGCCGCCGGCTGGAGACCCATCATTGGGCAGTGGTCGGTTGAAAACGGTGTTTATCGTCAGCCGGATGCGCGTGCTCAGGATACCCTGACGGTGTTCGGTGAGACGACCTGGGCGGATTACACCATCGAGCTGAAGGCCAAACGCAATGCGGGGGCTGAAGGCTTTATGGTGGTCTTTCGCAATAACGACCAGCGCTGGCTGCAATGGAACTGCGGCGGCTGGATGAATACCAAGCATGCCATTCAGGCCGTCGAAGGCGGTGATGCCCGGATTCTGACCGAAAAGCCCGGCAGCATCGAGGCGGGACGCTGGTATGATGTCAAAATCGTCCTGTCCGGCAAGCGTGTGCAGTGTTATCTGGACGGCCGGCTCATTCACGACATTCAGGCGAGCAATCCTGTCAGTCGGACGTTTTTTGCCAATGCGGGTTTTGAAGAATCCAGCGGCGATCTGATTGTCAAGCTGTGCAACGCCTCCGCTGAGCCTGTGCCGGCCGAGATTGTGGTTGCTGGTGTCGATGAGGTGAAGACCAGAGCGAAGGTGATTACGCTGACCGGTACCGGGCCGACGGATGAAAATACGCTGGATGAACCGAAGCGTGTTGCCCCGGTCGAAACGACCTTTGACGGTGCGGGCAAGTCGTTTGTGTATCCTGTCAGGCCGTGGTCTGTGACGATTCTGCGAATCCCGGTAAAACGTTAAGAGAACATCCATCTCAAAGAGAATGAGGATGCGATTATGAAAACGTATATTTGTCTGTTGACTGTGTTGTCAGCCTGCAGTTGGGCGGTGGTTGCGGAAAGTACGCAGCCGAAAATAAAAATAGCTCCCAGGACGCCGATTGAGGCGTATGCATTTAATTTGCATGATGTTCGTCTGCTGGACGGCCCCTTCAGGGCGGCCATGGAGCGTGATGCGATTTATCTGCTGACGCTGGAGCCGGATCGTCTGCTGGCGTGGTTTCGCAAAGAAGCCGGGCTGGAACCCAAAGGCGAAGTCTATGGCGGATGGGAATCGCAGGGGGTGGCGGGTCATTGCCTGGGTCACTACCTGTCGGCCTGTGCCCTGATGTATGCCTCCAGCAATGATGAGCGTTTTAAGGAACGCGCCGCCTATATCGTCGATGAGATGGCCCTGTGTCAGGATAAAAACGGCAACGGCTACGTGGCGGCGATTCCCGGCGGCAAGAAATGCTTTGAGGAAATTGCCCGCGGCGATGTGCGTTCCCAGGGGTTTGACCTGAACGGCCTGTGGGTGCCCTGGTACACGATTCACAAAGAGATGGCGGGGCTGCGCGATGTGTACCTGCTGTGTGACAATGCAAAGGCGCTGAAGGTCTGGATAAAATTTACGGACTGGGCTTACACGGTTACCGACAAGCTGACCGAGGCCCAGTGGCAGACCATGCTGGCCTGCGAGCAGGGCGGGATGAAGGAAATCTGTGCGGATTTGTATTCCATTACCGGCGATGAAAAGTACCTGACGCTGGCCGAGCGATTTACGCATAAATTCATCATGGACCCGCTGAGCCGCAAAGAAGACCGGCTGGCCGGGGTTCACGCCAATACGCAGGTGCCCAAAGTGATCGGTGCCGCCCGGCAGTATGAGCTGACCGGCAGCGACTATTATAAAACGATTGCCGAGTATTTCTGGGATCGCGTGGTGCATTATCACAGCTATGTCAACGGCGGCAACAGCGCCGACGAGCATTTCGGCCAGCCCGGCAAACTCAATGACCGGATGCACGACACCACCGAGACCTGCAACACCTATAATATGCTCAAACTGACGATGCACCTGTTCAGTTGGCAGCCGACGGCGGCGCTGGGTGATTATTATGAGCGGGCGCTCTATAATCATATTCTGGCACACCAGCATCCTATGACCGGGATGTTCAAGTATAAGGGTTTTCTGGATATGCCCGCCCGCAAAAATTTCAGCGATCCGTTTAATTCATTCTGGTGCTGTGTCGGGACGGGGATGGAAAACCATGTCAAGTACGGCGAAAGCATTTATTATCACAAGGGCGACACGCTGTATGTCAATCTGTTTATCGCCTCCGAACTGAACTGGCAGGATAAAGGCCTGAAGGTCAAACAGGAAACCGGCTTTCCGTACAGCGATACGGTCAAGCTGACCTTCAGTGGAGACAAAGCAGCCAGGGCTGCGGTGCTGATTCGCAAGCCGTACTGGACCGAGGGAATGGCTGTAACCGTCAATGGCAAGACTGTCGATGCGAAAGTCAACACAGCGGGATTTGCTGTCATCGAGCGGGACTATGCCGACGGCGATGTGATGGAGTTGCGGCTTCCGATGAAACTCCATATCCAGAGTATGCCGGATAATCCCAATCGCATTGCATTTCTGTACGGGCCGACTCTGCTGTGTGCGGATCTGGACGATAACCAGCCTGTGCCGGCGCTGTTGGGGACGTATGAGGACCTGCTACAGGCCTGCAAGCCTGTGGCCGGCAGGAAGATGGAATTTGAGGCCAGAGGCATCGGCCGGGTTCCGGGTGCGGATGGATGGAAGGCGGCCGATATTCGACTGGTTCCGCATTTTGAGGTGGCCGACCAGCTTTATACCGTCTATATGGATATCTTTACCCCGGAGCAGTGGGAAGCCAAGCAGAAAGAGTATCAGGAACAACTGCGTCTCCAGAAAGAACTGGAAGCCCGCACCGTGGATGTACTGCTGATTGGCCAGATGCAGCCGGAACGTGACCATAATCTGGATGGTGACAAGACCGGCATTGGCGAGCATCTCGGCCGGAAATGGCGTCATGCCACAGACGGCGGATGGTTTGCATTTGATATGAAGGTCGTGCCGGATACACCGATGGTGCTTAGTGTGACGTACTGGGGCGGCGACAGCGGACGGACATTTGATATTCTGATTGATGATGCCAAGCTGACCACTCAGAAGCTCAATAACAACAAACCCGGCCAGTTTATGGATGTCCAGTACGACATCCCGGCCGAGATGGTCAAAGGCAAGGAGAAAATCCGGATTAAATTTGCCGCTCATCCCGGCAATTTCGCCGGCGGCATCTTTGATTGCCGTATTCTGAAGAAATAGCCATAGAATGGCGGATTTTAAGGCGGTCCCGGTATGAGGGGGCCGCTTTTTTTATGCGCCTGCCGCCGGGGGCTGGGCCGGATGAATGCTGTTGCGTAACGGTGAGTTATGGATTAAAATGCTCTCTTTTAGATGAAGAAAGATGATATGAGCATTGAAACAAGCGGCGTAAAATCGAGACAATGGACCTTGTTAGCGGCATTAACGGCCGGGCATTTTGTCGTGGACTGTTTCCCCGGCACGATGCACACCATCCTGCCCAAGGTGCAGAGCGATTTTGCGTTTAATTTATCGTCCGGAGCATCGCTGCTGATGTATTTTCTGCTGGCGGCCAATGGAATTCAGGTGGTTATCGGTCATTTACGCCCCGAAAAGACCCGCCCGTTATTCCTCTATATTGGATTGGCTTGCTCGCTATGTCTGGGAGCGTTTATCATGCTGCCCCGGCAGGCTTCGTCGTTCTGGCCGGCAGTGGCGATTCTGTTTGTCTGCGGGGCGGGTGTCGGGATGAGCCACCCGGAGTTCATGCGGGCGGTGCATACGCTGGATGGGATTTCGTCGGCGGTCAGTACGTCGATTTTTATGGCCGGCGGTGTCGGGGGTTTTGCCTTTGGCGGCTGGGCGGCTACGGCGATGGTGCAGCGGTGGGGTTTTGAGATGCTGTGGCTGTTTTGCATTATGTCGATTGTGGTGATGGTTATCCTGTGGGCCTTGCGGGTTCAACTGGCCTGCGAGGGGGATCATGCCGCACGAAAAGATGCGCCTATCGGGCAGGTATCGTTCTGGCCAGTGTTTGTGATGGCGGTGCTGGGAGGCTGTTCGTCGTCGGTGGTGGTCTGGGCTGTGCCGCAGGCGTTGGCGCAATTTGGATTTGAATTAAACTTCGGCGGCTATTCGGTGATGCTGTTCAGCCTGGCCGGCGGCATCGGCGGAATTGTCGTCTCGCGTCTGGCCGCTCGCAAAGGCGAACTGGTTACCTGCCTGTGGATGCTGCTGGCCGGTATTCCGTTTGGCTTTTTATATGCCGAGGCGGTGACGCATCGCTGGGCCTCATGGCTGATTGCCTTGCTGGGCCTGTTGTGTTATGGTGCATATCCGCTGATGGTCAGCATGGCCCGTCAGGCCGGCGGGGCGAATCTGGGTCAGCGGATGGGATTTATCATCGGCGGGACGTGGCTGATTACCAGCTTTGTACCGCGGCTGCTGGCGCCGGTGGCCGAACGATGGGGATTGAAAGTGATTCTGCTGGCGGCGCCGCTTGGATATCTGGCGGCGGCGACTCTGGCGGGGTATTTGTGGATTCAGATAAAACGGAAAAAACAGCATGATGCGATATGATTTTCACATTCATACTGAATATTGCGGCCACGCGCCGGGGATGACGGTGGAGGCAATCTGCCGCCGGGCGGATGAATTGCGGCTGGACTGCATTGCCATCACCGACCATATTTATCATGATGAGTCGGCGGGCCATATCGATAAAATCCGGGATGATTTTTCTAAGGTGTCCTGCTCCGTGCCGGTGACGATTGGGGCGGAGGTCGATGTGGATTCCGATTTCACCGACGGGCGGCTGGCGTCGGAGCTGATTGACGGTATTGATTATATCATCGCGGGCTTTCATTATGTGCCGACGGTGGGCAATTATCCGTGGAAGCCGGAACATTGCAGCCTTGATGCGGCGACCTTTATGCGGGTTTGGGAAACGACGCTGCTGGGTGTGGTGTCCAATCCGCGGGTTCATACGCTGGCCCATCCGGGGCGGCTGCTGGCCGCGGCGATGGGGCCGAAGGTCAACTGGACCGCGGCGATGGAAGTGTTTAAGAAGGCGGCTAAGCAATCGGCAAAGACCCGCGTTGCGTGGGAAATCAACGAACTGACCGGCCAGCGGCTGTCGGCGGAATTCAAGGCCCGCTGGCATGAGATTTATGAAATTGCGCTGGATGCCGGGGTCAAGCTGATTTTCGGTTCCGATTCGCATGAGCCGCAGTTGATTGCGCAGGCCCCGTTTTCGGAGCAGCTTCTGTCCCGTCTTCCGGCCGGGAGCTTGTCAATGCCACAGGAGATTTTAGAGTGGAAAAAGAGCTTGTGAAAAATATTGTTCTAATCGGGATGCCGGGCGCGGGCAAAAGCACGGTGGGGGTGCTGCTGGCCAAGGCGATGGGGCGGGAGTTTGTCGATACGGATTTGCTGATTCAGTCCGGCGAGAAGGCGACGCTGTCAGACCTGATCGGGCGGCATGGGCTGGCGGGCTTTTGCGACATCGAGCGCCGATATGCCGAAGGTGTTGATGTCCGGAATGCTGTTATTGCGACCGGCGGCAGTGTTGTTTATTATGATTCGGCCATGCGGCATCTGAAGGAAAACGGCATTGCGGTCTATCTGGAACTGCCGCTGGAAGGGCTGAAACAACGGCTGACCGATGTCGTTGGCCGGGGTGTGGTTATCGAGCCGGGCGAGACACTGGAAAGCCTGTTCATCAAACGCTGGCAGCTCTATGAAAAATATGCCGACATCACCATCTATACCGAAGGCCTGACCCACGAGCAGGTCGTCGGCCAGATATTGAACAAGCTGGAGCATTTTAAAGAAACGCGATAATTTATCAAATTTTGGTAAGTATAGATAAGGATCAGCCATGAGACGTATCGATGGTTATGTGTGGGTGGTTGCGGCGTTGGGAATGGTTTTGAGCGGCTTTGGTGTACAGTGCCAGGCGGCTCCGATGCCTAAGCCGCTGGATGGCAAGGGGATTGCCCAGCGTTCCGTTGAGGATCCGCGGGTGCGGCGATATATCACCCCGGCGAAAGTTCTGTGGCAGTCGGACGGTGTACAGAATACCGACGTGCTGACTCAGCCGTGGTCGGGCCAGACCCCGCTGGGCAGCGGCAAGACCTGTACCCTGACCACCAAGGGTAACACCGGCGCCATCCTGCTGGATTTCGGATTTGAAATGCAGGGCGGTATCCAGATTTCCTCCAAAAACACGGCGCGGCTTCGCGTGCGGTTCGGCGAGTCGGCCAGCGAGGCGATGAGCGAGCTGGGCGGCGATAAAAACACCACCAACGACCATGCCATCCGCGACCAGACCTGCCTGGTGCCGTTCCTGGGAACGCACGAAATCGGCAACACCGGCTTTCGTTTTGTGCGCATTGACCTGGTGGACCCGGACAGCACCGTCGAATTATTTGCCGTGCGGGCGATCTTTGTCTATCAGGACCTCGAATACAAAGGCTCCTTCCGCTGCAGCGACCCGCGGCTCAACCAAATCTGGATGACGGGGGCTTATACGGTTCATCTGAACATTCAAAACTATGTCTGGGATGGTGTCAAACGCGACCGGCTGGTCTGGATCGGCGATATGCACCCGGAGACCATGACCATCGGCTCGGTATTCGGGGCGATCCCCATGGTGCCGGCCAGCCTGGACCTCGTGCGGGATGAGACCCCGCTGCCCGGATGGATGAACGGAATCAGCTCATATTCGATGTGGTGGATACTGATTCACCGGAGCTGGTATCAATTTTCCGGCGATATCGACTACCTGAAACAGCAAAAGCCGTATCTTGTGGGGCTGCTGAACCAGTTATCGCAGTATGTCGGCACCAATAATGAAGAAACCCTGCCGGAAGGGCGGTTTCTGGACTGGCCGTCCAACCTGAATAAGCCTGCCATTCATGCGGGTCTGCATTCCCTGCTGATTATGACGCTGGAGGCCGGGGCTGACCTGTGCAAGACGCTGGACGAACCGCAGACCCGCCAGACCTGCCTGACGACGGCGGCCAAACTGCGAAAGCACACGCCGGATGCCAACGGCAGCAAACAGGCGGGGGCGCTGATGGCACTGGCCGGCCTGATGGATGCGGCCAAAGCCAACGAGTCCATTCTGGCCGTCGATGGGGCAAAGCGAATGTCCACATTCTATGGCTATTATATGCTTCAGGCCCGTGCCAAAGCAGGCGATTATCAGGGCTGTCTGGATGTGATTCGCCAGTACTGGGGCGGGATGCTGGATATGGGGGCGACGACCTTCTGGGAAGATTTTGACCTCGATTGGACGCAGAATGCCTTTCGGATCGACCAACTGCCCGTCGAAGGCAAAAAAGATATCCACGGCGACTTTGGCGCGTGGTGTTATAAAGGCTTCCGTCACAGCCTCTGTCACGGCTGGGCATCCGGCCCGACGGCCTGGATGACTGAACACGTGCTTGGGGTTCGCGTTATTGAGCCTGGCTGCAAGGTCGTGGAGATTGAGCCGCACCTGGGCGACCTCGAGTGGGCCGAAGGCACATTCCCAACCACGATGGGCGTCATTAAGATTCGCCACGACAAACAGAAAGACGGAACCGTTAAATCCACGATTGATGCACCAGATGGAGTAACCATACAGCGCAGATAACAGAAAGTATTATTTCAAGAAATGAACTATGACTTGTACAGGGAGACGGAGACGATGCAGGGTGTGGTGTAGTTCAGAAGAAAAAAATATAACAAAATGCGACCGGTAGAAGACTTTCAAAACAGATAATTTTTGCGGGCAGTTTCAATCTGGAGTGCTACTTCCGGCAGTTCTGTGGTAATGACGTTCCAGACAATATCCAGGTTTACCCCGAAATAATGATGGATCAGCCTGTCTCTCAGGGCGGCCATTTGCTTCCAGGGAATTGCAGAATACTGTTTGCGGAATGAGACCGATATGTTTTTTGTTGCCTCCCCGATGATTTCCAAATTCCGCATAACTGCGTCCTGGGTGCGAATATCCCCGCGAAATTCTTCATAAGACATCACGGCAATATAGTCCCGAATCCGGCGGGCGGCTTCCTGAATAGGCTGAATCAGGCCGGGCAGACATATTCGAGATTTTCCGTAATGGTCTTATTGACTTGCTCTACACGGATATCCGACAGACCATCCGGGGTGAGAATATCCACTTTTCTGCCCAGCTTTTCTTCCAAAAAATCGGCCATATCCATAAAACCAAGTCCGAGCGGACGGCTCAACTCTACAAACAAGTCCACATCACTATCCGGCCAGGGGAGGTCTTTGACAAATGAGCCGAAAAGGGCTATTCGCCTTACACCGTAGAAAATATGGAACGACCGGCCTTTGATTGTAAAGGATGTCATAGATCGCTAAGATTTATGACAGGGCAGCACAGGGCTGCCTGACGCGGGTTATAACCTTGCGGCCACAGAGCCGCATACAAA
>Ga0228536_1000615_pt1 | contig 58112 bp, 59 predicted proteins | sample SJ1Smetagenome_FD_168611 | JGI IMG/M metagenome (GOLD analysis project Ga0228536, IMG submission 168611) | Enriched culture of PCE-dechlorinating microbial communities from Ithaca, New York, USA - SJ1.S | ecosystem: Engineered > Modeled > Simulated communities (microbial... > Unclassified...
AAAATTTCTGATAATGAATTAAAAGAGATAAACTTGACCTCAGATAAATTTCATGGAGAATGGAATTATACAATTAAACCTAACAAAAAGATAGAGTTTAACTAACTTATTTTGCTACAGCCCCTAAGGAGACAGTAGATCGCAGAAAGCCGATCCATTGCAATTTGGATCTTGCCGAGATAAATGATTTCGAAGACAGATACGACCACATAATCGAAAGGGCTAAGCTCGAAAATCCTCCTCCAACCACTTCCAATTCACAGGGGACGATCAAAAAACGTGGAAAAAAGAAAAAGACGAAGGCCCAAAATCTGTTAGAGAGATTGCAGAAGTATCGGAGAGAAGTCTTGGCCTTCATGTATGACTTTGAGGTCCCATTTGACAATAATCAGGCAGAGAGAGATCTGAGAATGATGAAAGTCCAGCAGAAAATCTCAGGAAACTTTAGAAGCTGGGATGGAGCGAAGATTTTTTGCCGCATTAGAGGGTATGTCTCTACGGTTAAAAAGAACTCCAGTTCAGTTATCGATGCTATTCAAGGAGTCTTTGAAGGGAAGCCATTCATTCCTCAGAGAGCTTTGATCGTGGTCTGAATTCTTAATGATTCCGCGAGCAGGGCTGAATAGTTACAGTATATTGTCAGAGCTGGATATGAGGTTCGGAAAGGCTCTGCAGGTGGTTGATAGAAGCCATCTCCTGTTTCCGTTTTAATAAGTTTTACATAGGAATGTGGGATCGATCATGTCTGGAGCTTGCAGGAACTCTTGACTTTTCCATATTACAAAACGCAAACCTATTAGGGGGTCATGACCTTTGCCATGCTAATCCCTTTAATTTAAATTAGGTATCACATATTCTATATAAATCTTATTAAATGAGCTATTTCTGCGGAATAATCTGGGCACATCTATAACGATTCTGCTATGAATGATCTGCTAACCGAAGACACATGGAAGAGACTGCATTCGGCACTGCATTACATGTCTCCGGATCAGTTCGAATTGGAGGTTGCTCTAAATACCGTTGCTTAACTACCTGTCTACTATCAGGGGTTCACTCCAACAATTCTTTAACCAATTTTCCATTTAGCATTGCTTTCTTCTTAGCTATAGGTATGCGTTTCGCCAACTCCTTTTTAATATCCTCTCTATTCACCCAAGCATCATTTGCCTTTGAAATCAATACTTCGTTATTCAATTCATTAATATTTAATATGTATTTTTCCTGGCCTAGCATTTCACCTATTATGCCATGCATTTTGTGGCTGTATGCTATTCCAATGGTTGGAATAAGCATTGAAGTTGATGCGATTGTTGCATGCATTCTTGCCCCGATAAATAAATCACACAGACCAATTATTCCCTTTAATTCATCTGGTGCATATTCATTCTTTATTATTCCAACTTTAGATTTATTTTTAATTTCGGCATAAATTTCATTTATTGCATTTCTATCATCAACGTTTTGGGTATAAACATGGGGTATCATTAGAATGCTGGCATAATTTTTTTCAACTAGATAGTCAATAGCTTTCGCAAAAGCATTGATAACTTTTTCTTCGCCGGCATGATTCACAGACTTTGACATTTTTTGAATTAGTCCACTTGGATTTACACCAATAATGGGCTTATGTATAGTATTCAATCCCTCTGCAGATAGTATTTCTAAAACTCGAGATTTGGGAGCAGGTATTAAGATAAAAGCAGGATCGGCAGTAACGCATATCCGAGGACTAGTTACATTATTATTATTTAAATATTTTTTAGACAGTCTTTCTCTGAGCAATATGAGCTTAGTCCGATTAAAAATTAATCTCGCAAATGAATTAAGGATAGAATTCTTAAAATAACCTAGGCTATCTCCATAAAGAATTACTGGTTTTCCAAGCATAATTGCATATAGTATAGTAACGAGGCTTCCTAAGGTGCCTATTCCTGATTCGCCACTCAGATGATCTCCTCCGCTATTGATAACAACATCGCAATTCCACAAGAGAAATAATCCTGATTTTTTGGAAATAGGAATCTGCAATCCAAAAAATTTTAATAAATTAATAAAAACTATCTCAATGAGATATAATAGCGAAATGATTACATTTTTTGGTTTTTGAACTGATGGTACAGCTAGTTGTCGCCTAACGATATAACCATTAAAAGAAAATTCGTTTGGACCAACAAAATTAAATTCTGCATCAGGGACGAAATATCTAATCGTTTTAACTGTGGATGTCCATAGTGCCAAATTGCCTTTATTTGACCATCCAACATTTAATAAAAGAATTTTCTTCATTTATATACCTCTGAACCGCCATTACAATAAATGTTATTTTTCATTTTAAATGGATTTTTAATATCTATCAAATTTTTAATTTTTTCACCAAGATCAAATTGGTAGTGTAATAACTTTTTATCAATAACATTATAATATCTTAGATATATATATCCGTTTGTTTCTAAATCGTTGCACAAATTATAATTATTTATTCTATTTGGAGCAATCACGGCCTGACTTATTAATCTGAATTTTCCATAGAAGTCAGTATATATCTTAGAATCATCACCAAAATTCTTTATCCATTTCGAAGAGTAACTTTCTTGATCATGAATAAATAGGTTATCATATTGCCTTCCTTTAGAATTTAATATTATTTGATAAGGCTCACCAAAATATTGGTGAGTTACTCCTGTTATGCATATAAAATAGGGTATTAAGGCGATTAAAATAAAAAAAAATGCTCGACGATGCTGAGGACGTTTTCTCAAGTTTCCCTTTTTAAAAGGAATTCTTGATAATGATATTCCACCTATAATAAAAAAAACTGATAAAGTAGTAATTAGCACCAGATAAGCTCTTTCTATGCCATATCCTAAGGAAACAAAAGGCAGAGCTATGGTTAATATAGCTATTGCAGAGCATATTATCGCAATGAGCCAATATTCAGTTTCAAATTTTTCTTTTAAAAATATATGTTTCTTAAATTTAAGCTCAGGAAATGATACCTCTTTATATTTTATTATTGAGAATGCAATACCTATTGCTAAGTAAATAAAAGTTATCCAGATAAATGCAAACTGTATCTTATATGGCATACCTCTTTCGAATCCTTCACCTAATAGCGCTTGCGCGGGTTGGCCTCTAAGTTCTTCAATGAAAAGCATGTTTAATTTTAGAAACGTTTTTTCGACAAATTCTAGGCCTTTAGCAAACGCAATATTTGTTATTTGGGAATACCAAAGAAACATAAAAGAAAGAAAGAGTATCAACAAATTCAGATTCAATTGCCCACTTAATCTATGCTTAATTGCAATAAAATTAAACCCTATGAAAGTGCCTAGGAAAATTAATGCTATTATGTATGTTGTAGAATAATGAGATAAAACGCAACTGAAAAAGAATATTATAAATAAAATCTTTTTTTGCATTAAGTCGATTTTATTGCTAAATAAGATCATGATTATGAGAGTAAAAAAAAGCGTAGCAAAGCTTGTGCGAGGATTATATTCTACCCATAGAAAGGCTGGTTGGAACATATAGAAACATGACGCTAGAAAAGCATAACTATCTTCAATGTATCTTCTTGATATAGAATATATTACTAAAGGGGATATTGAATAAACCAGTGGATAAAGTATTTTAAAAAAATGCTCGGAACTTATATTATAGATACTATTGAATATGCAAGGGATTAATGAAATACTGATACACGAATCAAGCGTCGAATTTTCTATTATGCTCCAATGCATTTTTTCGCATGTAATTAAAAAATGGTAATATTCAGTATGTACATCCACGCCGATCATATGATTAGATCTTAATGGCAATAAAAGCAAAAGAGAAATACTTATTAAATAAATCAAAACTGCATATAACCTGCTTGAAATATGATTATAAAATGTAAAAAGCATAATTATATATAATGGAATTAAAATTAAAAGATAAATAATTAAGTTGTTATTACATGCTATGTTCATTATGTGCATTCCAAAAATGCTAAGTGCAGGAAATGCTATAGGTATAACTAAGAATGCTTTTTCTGGCATCTTTAGATTTAAATTTAATTTAGTTAAAACTAATTTTTGCCCATATTTTTCATCTATAATTAATAAAGTTAAAATAGATATATTTAATGCAGCTAATATTGTCATATATTGTAGCGGTGTTTTATAACCAATACTAATCAAGATATTATTTAATAAAATGCCAAAAAATAAATAAAATGAAAGACTTAATCCCATTATAATAAGGATCCCCTCTAAATTTATTATTTTATACACTTTAAGTATTTTAAATAAAATAAATCCTGGGATAATTATGCAAAAAAAAGTAGCTAAGATTTGCCTAATCAGTGGGATGTCAAAAATTGTTGCAATGTTTAATAAAATTAGAAGAGCGATTATAATGGTTCCACACTCACTCAATCTATTGTATGATTTCAAATAATTTCCTATATCGCACAATTGTTGCATCATATGTATATTCCTTTTCAATTAGCTCTCTTGCATTCGAAGAAATTAAATCCAATTTGGGATATTCAAGAGCTCGTGTGATGGCAAATGCAATGCATTCGGGCGAATTATTTTCTAAGATAAATCCTGTAAATTCATCTTCTACCAAATTCGATACTAATCCAACAAGTGTTGCAGCGACTGGTGTGCCACATGCCATTGCTTCCAATAGAACAAGAGGTCCAGTTTCAGTATAGGATGGTATAACCAACAGTTTCAACTGATTTAGAAGTTCGGGAAGAGCATTATGTGGAATCCATCCTAATAACTTCACTCTTTCCTTCAATAAATTTCTATTTATGAAATGGTTTATTTCTGAATCTAGGGGACCGCTTCCGGCTATAATGAATTTGATATCACTATCTTTGGCTGCAATGCAATGTATCGCCTCTAAGAAATTTAGTATTCCTTTTTCGTAGCTTAACCGTCCAACAAAACCAACTATTTTTTGTCTATTTTTTATTTTAATATTTTGATCAAATGCATTTGTATCCACAAAGTGTTCATATAAAAAAATTAGCTTATTACCGAATTTTATGAGATCCTCAGCACAAACCAAATTTTTTGATGATATTAGAATTTTGCTAGCTAGCATTGGCGAAATATTTTCTAGTTTCTTGATTATAATACGGGAAAGCTTTGAATTATTAATTTGTCTGAGAGTTCTCAATGAACCTGATGAAACTAAAATGGCCTTTTTATTTAAAAATCTTGTAATTAAAATGGGAATTAATAATAAAGTCTCTCCCAAGTAAAAGAACCATATATCTGTCTTGTAAAGATATAATATATATATAGATATTTTCAAATTTGAGACAACATATTTAAATACTTTTTTGAAAAGATTGGTTTCTATTTTTTGCTGTATAACAATTATTTTAATTTTATCGCTATCAGATATTATGGATAAAGCTTCTAAATTGCCCGATAAAACATATATTTTCGAGGAATAAGCGCCTAATACTTGTATGAGATTTGATAGTGGAGCAGCTCCTGCTTTCAACAAAAATGGGGAAGTAACTATTCCTATTTTTGTACATTTTTTCGAATTTTCATAATTAATTATTGAACACCTCACTTTAATGTATATTTAGACAGTACATTCCAAATTTCAAGTGAAACCCACATGAGCACATTGCTCATGCAAGAAGGATGAAAACCTGATATCATTGCAAAGCCATTAATTGCTTTGATATGGGCGGTGAAGGCAGTCCGCCGTTTAGGGGCGTAGACCTCGTTAGTGAAACTAGCCAAATCCCGCGGATGCAAGAATGCGTCAGTAGAACGCGAATGCGAATGAGCACCCTTTGAGGATTAAGTTATCCGCCCATATCAGGACGGGAACAATCATGGAACTGCAGAGGAATAAAGTTTGTGGCATTGACGTGCACAAACGATTTCTGATAGCAACAATCCTTTGCCGAGACGGGAAGAAGGATACTCAACGCTTTAGCGTTACCCTGGAAGATCTCTTAAAATTTAGAGATTGGGTTATCGAAAATGGATGTGAACAGGTTGCCATAGAATCAACTGGAATCTATTGGCATCCTGTTCACTCTGTTCTTGAGGGAAAGATCGACTTGATTGTGGCGAATTCCTACAAAATTAAGCACACGCCAGGAAGAAAGACTGATGTCAGCGATTCCGAATGGATTGCTGAACTTTGTCTCAACGGCATGATTGAGCCTTCCAGGATTTTTCCTAAAGATGATCGAGAGTTAAGAAGGCTAACCAGAGCCAGAGAGGGTTACGTCAAGCAGATGACTCAGGAAAAGAACAAGATACACCAATCTCTCGATTCTGCATGCATCAAATTGGCCTCAGTTATCTCTGATATATTTGGCAAGTCCGGGATGTACCTCTTGAATTGCGTTCTAGAAGGAAGAGAGATTGATGATATAATTGACGGCATTCCATCTGGACGACTTAAGAAAAAGGCGGATCAAATTAAAGAGTCTATCAAGAGTCGTCTGGATGTCTCTCAGGTCATTTTGATTAGGGGTTCTCTGAGCTTGATGAAATCCATCCAAGAGAGGATAGATGAGCTGGATGGAGAGATTAGCGCCAGAATTCAATATCGTAAGAACGATTTAGCCATTGCAATGTCTATACCTGGGACAGGTTTTGTTTCTGCAACTGCCATTCTGGCGGAAATTGGCAACTATACTGATTTCAAAAAGCCAGAGCAGCTTGCCGCATGGTGTGGCCTTGTTCCTTCTTTATATCAGTCAGCAGAAAAGACAATCCTTGGAGGGATAACCAAACAAGGCTCCAAGCATATCCGAAGAATGCTGATCCAGGTCGCCTATGCCATATCGAGAACCAAGGATTCCAAGCTGAAGAAATTCTTCCTGAGGATTCAAGCCAAGAAGGGATCTAAAGTAGCAGCGGTTGCTCTGGCAAGAAAGGTCCTGTGCATTCTTCACCATCTTCTCATAAATCAAGAAATGTATATTGAAGACAGAGATAAGAAGAATATGCGTCAGAAGCCCTTAATACCGCCGTCTCCTATTGAGATGTCGATCCAAGAGATGATTGACTGCATCGTGCGGGCAGGTTATGTTGTTACGAAGAGCGATAGCATAGGAGGGTTCGGTTAAATTAATTTTTCGGGTTTTTCATGCGAAACGGCGGCGACGCACCCCGCTGCAAGCAGACGGGGCATCCGAGGCGTCGCCGCATAAAGATAGTACTACTCGGATCTGATTCAATCCCAAGTTGGACACGGATGCCCTTTATCCCCGATGCAAGCATCGAGGTATTCCTATAAAAATCAATCATTTTCCAGCATGCTAAGAACATCTTCATACATATTTATATGCTTTTTAGCAATTTTATCCCATGACAAATCCTGACATTTGATTTTAATATTGTCACTGAATTGTTGCCGCAAATTTTTATTCCTTAATAATTTTATTATCGCCTCAGCTAATAATTCGCAATTATTAGGTGGAATTAAATAGCCGGTAACGCCCTGTTCAATAATCTCATTTAATCCGCATACATCAGTAGCGATAACAGGCTTTCCAAATGCATATGCTACATTTAATGCCCCACTTTGCCCGCTCATTTGAATATACGGTAAAACTACTATCGAGGTTTTTGAAAAGAATGCTGCAACATCATTATCAGATATGTAATAATTATGTATTTCAACCGTATCACCCAAACCTTTTATAATTTTCATATAACTCGATAAATCTCCTTCGCCTGCTATAATCAATTTAACGTCTTCGAACACATCTCGAACTCTGTACATAGATCTCAATAGAATATTTAATCCTTTATAATACCTTATATATCCAAAAAATAAGATAACATGATCATTCGGAGTAGTATTTAACTCTTCATTTTTTTTTTCAAATAATTTGTATACGCCGTGTGGTATTATGACAATTCTTCTCTCGTCAAAAATTTTTTTGGAGATTAGTGTATTCATATCTCTTTTTGTATGCACAACAACTTTTTTATATTTAATCAATCTATCTAGTTGATATTGTATCCGTCCAATTATCTCAATAATAATTCCTGCTTTTTGATGAATATAATGATTTGTATATATTATTGGATATTTTTTATCTATTTTATGAAATTTTATAAATAGGGATGTAGGAAATACTACTGGAGTGGTGATATGTATGATATCTGGATTAATATCATAAATTATATTTAAATTTTTATATGATAAAAAGTATTTAATATTTTTTGAAGAAAAGATGCTAATTACGCTATTTAAAGATAAATCCAATTTTCCAAATATTCTTATTAATTTGACAGATTCATTAAAGTATGATTTATTGATTTCTAAACTGCATAAGACAACCACATCCGCATATTCTGATACTGCATTCGCTAATTCTGCAGTGTAGTGCGCCATCCCTCCCCAATCATAAGGTATCATATAAATAATTTTCATAACTCATCATTTTCTCCCTTAAATGGTAAATTATTAAGGTGATTGCAAAAGATCTGCCCCTTTTATAAAGGGGTCGGACCACATGGACATCATGGAGTTGCACCAGTTAGTGAGCTTGTGTCGCAGTGAACCGGATGCATTTGAATATTTATTCCAAAAGAAAAAAGAACTGATAGAAAATTTCTGCCCGCGCTGCAGGGACAGGAATTCTATTTCATGAGTTCGGGAAGATTGAGATACAACAGCTGCATGATGGACTACAATCCATTTTTTGATACCGGTTTTGGTCGACTAAGGATATCTTGCGTTTCCTGGTTGCTTCTTATTAAGCTGTTTGAGCCTGGAGTGAGTGCTCACAAAGCCAGTATTCAGCTGGGTGTGAGCCATCCAACAGCGCTAAAAGGATTCTATATCCTGCGGAGTGCTATCCTTTAAAAGCTGTCGCGGTCCGATGAAAAACTAAAAGGCGAGATAGAGGCCGACGAGTCCTATTTCGGAGGAAAACTAAAGGGAAAGAGAGGCAGAGGCGCTGCGGAAAGACCATTGTATTCGGAATCCTTGAAAGAGGCGGCAAAGTCTCGGTTGAGATCGTGAAGGATGTTTCAGCCGATACCCTGTTCAATGAAACCGTAGCTAAGGCAAGACGCGGAAGCGTAGTTTACACCGATCGAGCAGGGCAGAAAATTCAAACAGGAAAAGGTATGCATCAATGGAGAGAAGGATTCAGGAGCTTCGCCAAAGAAGGTTGGTCAAACAGCGCACCCCGCTGCAAGCAGCGGGGCATATTCGCGCCGTTTGCCTTCATTCGAAATCTAGCAAATTCATTTGCTTATAGGCTTCTTTTTCTTCAGGCGATCCTTGCGTTTCAACATAATTCCGTATAGTATCGGCGACAACACCATCACCTACTGTTCCAACATAACCTCCATCGCTCCAAAATTCACCACCCAAAAGCTGTTTTTTCACTTCAGAATACTTCTCAAAAAACTCTCTTGCAGTTATACTTTTTATAATTTGCATAACCTTTGACGGCGAATATCTTGGCGCTGCTCCAACAAAGATGTGAACATGATCGCCATCAGTGCCAATTGCATCGAAATCGAAATAGTATCGTTCACCGATCTCACTGCATATGAATTTGACATAATTAATGCGATCGATATCCTGAAGCAATTTTCTTCTATATTTCATACTAAATACCAAATGATATCGAATTTTATAAGCACAATGGCTTGCTTTTTTAACCTCAATTATTTAACATAGAATATGCACCATTCCTTAAGTCGATTTCCTGACCATCCCAACCGCAGCAAGCTGCGGGGTATTCATTTAAAAATAATTTGTTTGGATTATTGGCAAAATATATGTTAGGGGCAGATAATTGATATTCACCAACCATTAATATAGTAAATAAAGATTTCTTCTATCTGAATCTGATCCAATATGCTTATAATCCTTTAGGCAAGAATTCTCTAATATGAAATTTATAAAGTCTCTTTCTTTAAAGTTGACATACGCATTATACATTTGATCCTCTTTATAATAATGAGGCTCGAAAAACATGTACTTCATGTTAATATCCTGTAATAAATTTTTAAATTTTAAGAAATCTTGTTTTGTTTTAATGAAATGATGGAATATATTCAAAGCTAATACTATATCAAAAGATTGATCAAGGTCCATATCAAGCACAGATTTTGATATGACGTTAAACTTTTTATTTTCAGCTCTTTTTAACTTTTTAAGAAAATATAATTCAGCAGGGTTATTTTCAACTGCATAGCAATTAAATCCAATATCTTCAAATTTATGAGAAAAATACCCCCATTGTGCACCTATATCCAAAATAGTCCCATTTTGAACTGGCAAATGATTCTTTATTAAATTCCATCTCATATTACTATGCAATGAAGGGATTTCGGTCAGGTCTGGATGTTCTAACGGTTGATATACTTTTCCTCCGTCTTTATTAGAATAGGAAATTATTTCCTTTTTAAACCGTACCCATTCAGAATGTCTCTTTGTTATGAGAATTGGAATTCTTTCAAGCCCAATCAATTTTGCTATTGCCAATCGATGATGCCCTTCCTCAAATAGGATATCACCATCACGTCCTATATTTGCAGTAACTTCATCCAAATAAGATTGGTTCCCTAGTTCCCTTTGAGTCTTATATCCATCGTGTTTTATAGAGTTATATAGCTTATCTATGTTTTTGCATCTTTGAGTGAGATGCTCCTTGTTGTGACATCCCCATAGAATCTCACCATGCTCAATTCTGTTTAATATTTTTTTATAAAAAGGCGTTTCCATTAAAGGGACGTCATGCAAAAAATGATCGCGTAATGATTTAAATGATTCTGATTCTTCAAATTTAATTTTATCTTTAATATCCCAATCACCATCTTCAATAATGCCAATATTTTCAAACTTATCTCCTAATGAAAAGCTAGGTCTTATATATATTATGGATTTGGGATCTATGTATTTTAATTCAAAGACAGATGCATCTCCTCTTGTTTTTATCATAGATAAATTTTTTATATAGAATAGATACGATCTCCAGAAGGCATTCCTTACATATTCTGGACTCCCATAATAAAGAAAGCGCGCTAGAGTTCTCGGGTCAATTAAATTTTTCATTTACATACACCTGTTTGTAGTCTTTTATTGCATCTTGGACTATGCGTCCAAGCTTGGATGATAGGCGAAATATTTTCAGGACTCTAAATGGTAAATTCAGGAATGGATGATTAGGAGCTAGCCAATCACGAAATCTGCAATCACAGTTTTACTATGCATTCCTAGTTTCAGCCCAATTGCTTAGGCTTTTCTATCAATCCTCATACTTCATTTGCTTGCTCGGGCCGGGAAAAATTAAATTCAGTTATATAGCTTCGGAGCGGAATTTATGATTTTTATCGCCATGTTCACATCAAATCCCACAGCCTCTGCATACCACTCAATCTCCTCGAACCTAGGTTTGTTCTCATCCTTTATATATTCAATAGCCTTTTCCCTTTTAAGCTTTCCATCCCTTATCTGGAAGCTTCTGAAATCATCGAACTCCGACATTCCAGACATCGCTATATAAATGTAGTTATAGAAGGCTGCAGTTCCGTCATCTATGCGCCAGGTTGCAACTGTATCAGGCGATGTCTCCCAATCAAATTCCTCTTTAATTTTGGATATTATCTTATCCTCTTCCCATAAAATATAGTGATACAGATATAAATAATCATCATTTAATATAAACGTGCAATAAAAAGCCTCCAAAGTATCCAGAATCGACCCGTTTATGTAGGCTGGATTTAATAAGAAATTTTTACCGTAATACCACAGTAACTGCAACTTGCCGACAAAAGAGGCATCAGTTAAACGATTATGCACATTATCAACGCCATGAGGTATACCGCAGAATCCATACTTGAATCGAGTCTCCTCATACTCGTGCCCTCCGCAAAAAATAAAAAGCTTAACGCCTGTTTGCTTTCTTACCTTATGGAAATAGTAATAAAACTTTTTATCCCCTGCCATGAGAATAGGAACCATTCCCAGCTCCGGCCTCTTTAGCCAAGCCTCCAAGTTCTTTCTAATATTTTCTCGCTTTTTTTTGATATCTGCCGAAATCAAAATCTGCTCTAGGCCAAGCTTTCCGCATATTCTAGCCTGGTTTCGACGGGCGAGATCAACAACCATCCCCCAATCATAGGTGAAGGTAATGGGATGCAGTTTAAGAGTATTCTTGATATAGTCTAATCCATATGCACTATCTCTACCGCCGCTAAATCCTACGAGACAATCAGGCTCGCCTATTGCGCTCCTGTATTTGGAGACAATCTCCTCTAAAGCCTTCTCGCCTTTAACGGCTTTAAATCCTCGTCTTTTGCGCTCCTCATAGCTCCTGCAATAATTACATATACCGTCTTCATCAAACTTAATGAAAGGTGTGGTATCGGGCATTATGCATTTAGTGCATCGTTTTATGTTCGCTTCTCCAGAATAGATGCGCTCCCAGGTTCTCATCATCTCCTTCTTAACATCCTCCCTGAGCTTGTACATTTGATTATCTTTAGATGGGGGGGTTTCTGCCGGTGGCGTTATTTCATTTATGCTAACATGTGAAGATGAGATCTTGACTGTCCCGACATTGGACGGTGATTTATCGTTCAAGCTGAAATGCTCCATGCGAATTTCTGGAAGACATACCAGATATCCGCTTCCGGCTTTTACCTGAGATATCGTGGCAAAGTCGAATAGTGGACTTAAGGATTTCTTCCCACAAAGCTGCTTGAGAATATAGCTCTCAGAGGCAAAGACCAAAATCCTTCGATCTTTGCTGAGACAGGTATAAAGCGATCCAGTGTTTGTGGCCAGAAGAACGCAATCTGCATCGTCAAATAGCAATGCAACCGATGCAGATCCATTAATTGAATCAAATGATTTCTTGACGGCTCCGGTAATGGAACCGTTCTCTTTTCGAGACAGCTGCAATAGGCTTAAAAGAACCTCGGTATCGACATCGTATTTTCTATTCAGATTGGGGTTGGCCTTCCACAGCGAACCATCATTAACGATAATGCCATTGTGAATCCCAACTACGCCGTCTTTGATGACAGGCTGGTTGTTGCAGTTTAACTCGCTCTTGCCGTTGGTTACCAGCCTGGAATGACCTATAATCGCGAAGGGAATACTATTGCTTCGACCTGTATAGCCCTCACTCTTTATTAAATTGAATAGGTTTTTGTAGGCCTTTGATTTGATTAGCTTTGATGCGGCATAGGACTCTTTTAAAACGGTTATTGAGCGGCCAGTCCTTACTGCGATTCCCGATGCCTCTTTGCCCCTCGATTCTGAGAGCCTGAATAAGCTATCCACGGTGCTCTTAAGCAAATCAACAGAGAAATCCGTCCCATCACCAATCAAGATCCCAAATATGCCGCACATTAAAGCACACTTCCCTAACCTTAGGAAAGTTGCTCATTTTATGATATAAAAATTGTTTTAAGAAAAACTCATAATAATTATGAATAAGATTCATCATAAACGCATTAGCTCTCTGGCCTCAAGTGATTTCTCATAAGCTTCTTGCGATAACTACTAAGAACCTGATCTACTTCGTTCTTTGAGACTTGCAGCTCTCTAAACAAAATGTTCAAGGATTTCATCCTGGGCCTCTGGTCCAACCTGCACCTCTTCATTGCTTCTTCTCTAGAGATCTGATTTTCACGGATCATCTTGCTGTACATTTCGTCGTGCTCACTGAAACCTACTAGATTGTAGTATATATAATTTATAAGGGGATAGGCAATATCGTCAACCCTCCAAGTGGTCGATGTATCAGAAGCTCCTTCCCATCCTAACTCCTGTGTTATGGTTGAGAGTATCTCTTCTTCATTCCAATATACATAATCATAGAATCCTAAAGAATCTACTCCTTTTGGCTTCAAAAGAGCTTCAAAGAAATAAACCCCGATGCCCTCCAAATACTCCTTAAAAATGGGCAGATCGTAATTGTAGGGATTCTTGAAGAATTCATACCCAAACATCATTACCAACTTGATCTTGTCTGGAGTGGAATATATCCCTCGCTCATCGGGGAAGATATTCATAAATCCTGTTTTCCAATGTTCCTGCTCGAAATTGCTGTTGCCTATGTTGTTTCCACCCAGCATAAGCGGGATACCTTTTTGGCTTGCATAATTATACATCTGCAAGTTCATGGTCTTATCCCCGCTATTCAGAGTAGGCACAATTGTATTAATTGAGGGGCTTCTTAGCCATGCACTAAATCGCTTTACTGCATTTCGTTTAGCTATTCTGATTTTATCTTCGTTTCGGATAGTGAAGTGATCAACCTTTAGGGCATCAATAACTCTCTTAACATTCCTGTGCCCCTCAGGAGTGGTAAAGCCGGAGTCGTATGTAATTGCTAGAGCACGCATATCATATTCTTTAATGATTTTATAAAGAACGTAAGTGCTGTCTCTTCCGCCACTAATCGGGACAATGCAATCATATTTTTGGCTTGTATTCCTGTATGAATCCAGTTTTTCTTCAAGAGTTTTTTCGCCAAATACCCTTACAGGTTCATAGCTTTCACAATAATTGCAGACACCCTGATCATTAAATTCAATCCCTGGGAAGGTCTCCGGCAGAATACATCGGGTACATCTTTTAAGGACAGGGAAGGATTTGTTATCATAATTATTACTCACGCAATTGACCATTTATTACTCACTACCAATCAATTAAATCAAGCCATAAATTAGAGATTAGTTGGATCATCTCAGTATTCTCTCAACTATCAGAGAGATATTGAAGTATCTTCATTCCAGCTCTCCCATCGCCAAATGGATTTTTCCATCCTGCATCCGCCTTTATCATCTTCACGGCACGCTTCATTATCAGCTCAGAACTGGCCCCAGCCAGCACATTCGCCCCCACATCCAGCGTCTCCGGCCTCTCCGTATTATCCCGCAGCGTCACGCAGGGCACTCCCAGAATGCAAGTCTCCTCTTGCACTCCGCCCGAGTCCGTCAATGCCAGCCGGGCGCCTGCCTCCAGCTGCAGGAACTCCAGGAATCCCAGCGGCTCAATGGCTCTGATGCCATCGAGCTCGAATCCAAAGCTCTCGACCATCTTTCTCGTCCTGGGGTGCACAGGGAAGACCACAGGCAGACAGAATTCGCTCTTGACCATCTGCAGGCCCCGGATGATCTCCCCCAGGTGCTCCTTGTTGTCCACGTTCTCCTGCCGGTGGGAGGTGACCAGAAAATACCCCTTGGGCTCAAGGTCCAGGTCGGCCAGGATGTTGACCTTCCTCATGGCGATCTCCAGGTTCTGGTAGACCGAATCCACAATGGTGTTGCCGGTGACGTGGATCTTCTTCTCGGCTATGCCCTCTTTGAGAAGATTTGCCTTGGAGATCTCTGTCGGCGCAAAGCAATAATCTGAGACGTGATCCGCCACCACCCGGTTGATCTCCTCGGGCATGCTGCGGTCATAGCTGCGCAGGCCGGCCTCCACATGCCCAACCTTGATGTGCAGCTTCGAGGCCGCCAGGGCCCCGGCTATCACCGTGTTGGTGTCCCCCTGCACCAGGACCACATCCGGCCGCTCTGCCATCAGCACTGCTTCCAGACCCGCCAGGATCCGCCCCGTCTGCTCGCCGTGATTGCCAGAGCCTACATCTAAATTATGATCCGGCTGCGGTAGCTCCAGCTGCTCGAAGAATATCCGGTCCATCTGATAGGAGTAGTGCTGGCCGGTGTGGATGATGCTGTAATCCAGGCCGCGGCGCTGGCACTCCCGAATCACCGGAGCCATCTTGATGATCTCCGGCCGGGTCCCGAGGATGATTGCAATGGTCATGGGTAGATCGTCGCCTTTGATATGTATCTAATAGCAAATCGGTTTGATTGGACTGAGATAAACGGATTTTAACCACAAAGAGCACAAAGCCCACAAAGGGCTCGCAAAGGTTGCTTGAGTTAGCATAAAGGCTCTGCGTTACTCAACTATTGAATGCGAATCGCCTATCGAAGTATTATCCTTATCTTCGATTTCTCTTATTATTATCTTGACCTCATCTTTCGATTTTATCCCCGATCTCCATAAAGCCCGGAGTATTGATTGGAGATCAAGGACATCGATATTCATGGAAACAGCAAACTGCAGGGCCGCAAAATCCATTGAAGAGAACATATAGCCTCTGTTTTTGCAGATGCTTATGGCTTCAAGTTCTCCTTTGCCGAGAGATTTGTTGCCGACGAGCATCTCTTTATAGAGCTTGTTCTCGCCTTCAGAAGGATAAACAATATCAAAGCTTTCGAAGACATCTAACGGGAATGTATATCCATAATCAAGAGATACAGATAACTCTTCAAAGATTCTTGGAGTAATATATATTGAATGATTTGAGAATAGGCACAAAAGTAGATCCAAGCGCTCTATTTTGGCAAAGGCGCTCGCTATATCGGTATCCACTATGATGGCTTTATCCAAGAATCGCGTCAACTCCCTTTTCTAACCGTTCCCGAGGCGGAGCATGTACTATTCTCTTTATTCCTCTTGATTCTAAAAAGCTCTTAAATCCCTCTATAGAGATCCCGGCAATCTCTGCTGCCCTGCTCATAGATATCTTTTCTGATTTATACAGCTCAACTGCCATTTCCAATCTAATAAATGGTTTTACCTCGATCATCGTTCTGAAGGCCTCATCCATCAAAGCTTCTCGATTCTTGTAATAGCCCGCTCGAATCAGGCCCTCAATTCCTTCTTTGAGAACATCTATATCTGCAGTCATATGAAGATTGTTGCCTCTGATTACTATAATAATCTTACCTCAGATGATCGGATTCCACATCGGTCCAGGCCGCGGCACTGGCACTCCCGAATCACCGGAGCCATCTTGATGATCTCCGGCCGGGTCCCGAGGATGATTGCAATGGTCATGGTAGATCGTAGCCTTTGGATTTTTGGGTTGATTGGACTGCGATAAACGGAATTTAACCACAAAGAGCACAAAGATCACAAAGGTCTCGCAAAGGTTAAACGAGTTCTTGATAGGCCGAAAAAACCTTCGTGCGGGCTCTGTGTCCTTTGTGAGCTTTGTGGTTTATACTCGTCGTAGATCGGTTCGATCGGATTACAGATTACGGATTTTAACCACAAAGAGCACAAAGATCACAAAGGTCTCGCAAAGGTTAATACAGTTCCTGATAACCCGAAAAACCTTTCGTGCGGGCTTTGTGCCCTTTGTGAGCTTTGTGGTTTATATTCGTCGTAGATCGGTTTGATCGGATTAAAGATAACGGATTTTAACCACAAAGAGCACAAAGATCACAAAGGCCTCGCAAAGGTTAATGCAGTTCCTGATAATCCGAAAAAACCTTCTGTGCGGGCTTTGTGCCCTTTGTGAGCTTTATGGTTTATATCGTCGCAAATCGGTTTGATCGGATTGAAGATAACGGATTTTAACCACAAAAACCGGTCCATAAATAATTCTAAATAATCTATCAGCTATCAGACATCTCGAATGAAGATGACATCGAGGCCGTAATCATTTGCTCGATCGTACATCTTTCGGTCATCCGTAATTAGGATTGATCCGGTTTCCTCGGCACATGCCATGAAGACAACATCAAAACCGCTGGCTTTGGTTCTCATGCCAATCCTAATCGACCGCTCCATCAAATATGCGTCGCCATAGAATCTGGAATTCTGGCCGAGAAATGTCAGGGCGAGACCTGCTCTCTGCGCGTCTGACAATCGGGAAACAACACACGCGGTTTCTATGAGGGCCAGCAATGGAATATGGTTTGCATATTCTCCTGATTCGGTCTTCAGAAGAACATCCCTGCAACTCAAATGAAGTTCGCGCTGTAAATCGAAAAGCTTATCTTGCTTTTTTCGTCTGGGTGGCACCAGGGCTTTTACGATTACTGACGTATCCACCGTTACGTTAGTAGCCATAGGATCGATCTCTCATCTTCCGGATGATCTCGGTGGAATCGGCATCCTCAACGACATGTTCCCCAATTTCGGCGATTACTTCATCAAGGGATACCTTATTTCCTTTTCGCAGCTTGACCGAGAGAAAGAGATCTTCAGCATCTTTGTATATCCTTTCTACGCAATCTTCATCCATCATAAATGCTCACAATACTTGTCTCTCATCGATCATTTAAATAAATCTATCTTGCCCATCAGGTCACGCCGCCGGGATCTTTGCATTTCTTACTGTGTTGGATGCAGGAGCCATCTTAATTATCTCTGGCCTTGTTCCCAGCATTGTGGCCATGGACATGGTTCGTTTTTCTTATCTGCTCGATCTCATTCTTGAATTCAATCATCATCTTGGATATGCTGTGCAATATGATCCCAGTCATGGCCAGGAATGACCCAACCAGCGTCAGCAATATCATAAGCAGCGTAGGCCCATACGCCAGGCTCCCTCCATGATAAAACACTCGCAGAAAATCCAGCCCCATTCCAACCCCCACTGCCGCCAGCAGAATCCCAGGCACTGTGAAGTAATAAAGCGGCCTTCTCAGCTCCATATCATGCAGGATCTTGATCAGCGTCTTCACCCCGTGGGATACGGGATTCTGGGTCGAGGCCCTCTCCACATCGTACCGGCAGTGAATCGGCACCTCCTTGATGGATAGATCATTGTCCTTGGCCTGCAACAGCACCTCCGAGCCGGCGGACATGCCGCTGTCCTTGATGTAAATGCTCTCTATCGCCCTTTGCCCATAGGCTCGAAAGCCGCTCTGGCTATCGGTGACGCTGACCCCCCCGGCAACACTGGTCGCCACATCGAGGACCTTCATCCCCACCTTCCGATAGGCGGGAATGTTTTCGCCATTGCCGTCGCAGAACCGGGAGCCTATAACCAGATCGCAGCCATTGTTGAGTGGATCGAGGAGCTTTGGAATCTCAGCGGCATCATGCTGGCCGTCCGAGTCTATGATCACCATCTTCTCCGCCCCCAGATCACGTGCCGTCTCAAAGCAGGAACGGAGTGCTGCACCGTAGCCACTGTTCTTCTCATGCCGAACCACATAAGCCCCCAGAGCTTCGGCTATGCTCGCCGTGGCATCAGAGCTGCCGTCATCGACCACAACCACCTGGTCGACGTACTTCTTGCAGCCTAAAACCATCTTGGCGATGGACCTCTCCTCATTGTAGGCAGGCATGGCGGCTATGACAAATGACATATTTCCTCTCAGATCTTCCCTATGGATGCATTATCTCTGCTTTATGATCCTGATAATTTAGATGGCTCTTCGCTGAATTATGTGGATGAGGTCCGGCAGAGAATATGGCCTCTGTTCCTCTGCGCCTCTGTGGTTGGGTCAGTGCATCGCGGTTCACCACTGAGGCACAAAAGATACGCGAGGAGCCAAACCCTTTTTGCAATCTTTGTGAGCTTTGTGGTTTATACTCGCCGTAGATCGGTTTGATCGGATTACAGATTACGGATTTTAACCACAAAGCGCACAAAGATCACAAAGGACTCGCAAAGGTTAATGCAATTCCTGATAACCCGAGAAACCTTTCGTGCGGGCTTTGTGCCCTTTGTGAGCTTTGTGGTTTATACTCGCCGTAGATCGGTTTGGTCGGATTACAGATTACGGATTTTAACCACAAAGTGCACAAAGATCACAAAGGACTTCGCAAAGGTTAATACAGTTCCCGATAGCCCGAAAAACTTTTTGTGCGGGCTTTGTGTTCTTTGTGAGCTTTGTGGTTTATACTCGCCGTAGATCGGTTTGATCGGATTACAGATTACGGATTTTAACCACAAAGCGCACGAAGATCACAAAGGAATCGCAAAGGTTAATACAGTTCCTGATAGCCCGAGAAACCTTCTGTGTGGGCTTTGTGTCCTTTGTGAGCTTTGTGGTTTATTATTTCGTCGCAAATCAAACTAAATTAACTGCACACATCGAATATTAATAATAGTATACGAAATGCGTTACCCATTCACGAGTCTTGTTATCCCATCCCTCAGCATCCTGACATTGAAATTGATGAGCAACCCAAGCCACGTATTCCTTAATTTCAGGTAGGTCAGAAGCTGAGCCTCGTGGAGGAAATTGATCTCCTCCACCGCCTTTAGCTCTACAATCACCAGGTCCTCCACCAGGATATCAAGCCGGTAGCCGCAATCCAGATTTAGGCCCTTGTAACTCAGTGGCAGTGGGACCTGGCGTTGGAAACTAATCCCCCTCAGACCCAACTCGCAGCACAGGCACTCCTCATAGACGGATTCGAAAAGCCCGGGGCCGAGATGACGATGAACCTCGATGGCTGCGCCGATGATCTCTCTGGAGAGAGCATCCGCTCTCAGTCTCTCAGGAGAGGATTGCATCTCATGGGTCAATCCCTTGTCGCCATCTGATATTGGAATCATTGTTAGCTCTTTGGTTTATATCGTCGTAGAACTCGGTTGAATGGGCTTCGGTAGACGGAATTTAACCACAAAGAGCACAAAGATCACAAAGGACTTCGCAAAAGTTAATCCAGTTCCAGATAATCCGAAAAACCTTTTGTCCGGGCTTTGTGCCCTTTGTGAGCTTTGTGGTTTATACTCGTCGTGGATCGGTTTGATTGGGCTTCGATAACGGAATTTAACCACAAAGATCACGAAGCTCACAAAGGACTCGCAAAGGTTTCAGTCCTCTATGTCTCTCACCTCTGTGGGAAATTAGTAAAAATACTGCGCTATGCAGCAGCCTCCTCCGTGAATCTCTTGGCTGCAATGATAGTCAAACCCGTGAGCTTGCCTTCTTTATCGTAATTTCTGATGATCCCATCTTCGTCCTCCTCATGCTCTATGGCATTTGGAGGATAGACAAAGCTGACATAAAGCACATCCGCTTCTTCATCGTAGTCAATCCAGACCTTCTTCGTTGAGGATCTGACCACGTGTGGAATCATCTTTATTAGCTCTGCTTCGTCCATACTATCTCACGGCCAATGAGCTTTCTTATCGTGGATGTTTTGTACGCTGTGATAATAAACCCATCGTTTGGTGACAATTCCTTATAGGCAACCATCAGATACTTCGGTCCTAGATGGGTGTGAGGGAAGAACCTTATGCATCGTAGCTCATCACTGACACCTTTTGTGATGGTTTCCGGATCTTCAATTGTCTTAATAAGCTCCAGGATGTTCCCGTTCATCTCTGTGTGAGATGTTACGATATGGAGCCATCTCTCCTCTGTCAATCGGATAGGTACTTGATTCTTAGACCTCGCTATGCATTCACTCTCCATTTTTCAGTTCCTACCCGATCAATGGCCATCCTCGGTTTCCAGCGTTGCATCCCTGCAGCGGCTGTTCGAATGGCGCTATATCGGGCCGCTTTGCCATCAGCACTCCTTCCAGATCTGCCAGGATCCGCCCCGTCTGCTCGCCATGATTGCCGGAGCCTACATCTAAATTATGATCTGGCTGCGGTAGCTCCAGCTGCTCGAAGAATATCCGGTCCATCTGATAGGAGTAGTGCTGGCCGGTGTGGATGATGCTGTAATCCAGGCCGCGGCGCTGGCACTCTCTTATCACCGGTGCCATCTTGATGATCTCCGGCCTGGTCCCGAGGATGATTGCAATGGTCATGTCTGATTTAGCCTCAGTTTATTGGTGCGGTGGTTAATAATCGTAGCTGAGAAATCAACCCTGGCGGTTTACGGGATGAAAACCACAGAGTCGCAGAGCGCACAGAGGACGAACGAACGGAGACGACTATCCCCGGAAGCAATTGGGTGGGATTTCTTAGGTTGGATGGAAAGGAAGGCTGAGCGTCTCTGTGAACTCTGTGCCTCTGTGGTTTATACTCGTCGCAAACGTTTGATTAAGACTGTGTGTCGCAAGGAAAAATTAAGAAAACTATAGTCAGCAGCTACACTAAAATTTTTCCCACATTAGACAGCTTCAAAGGCCATACGTTCTTCTTCTCAAGATGCGATTTTAGGCTTTCCTTGAAATGATGCTCGTCTATTGAGACAAAAAAATCTGATTCAGTCAATGTAGCAGTTGCAACATGAATCGCATCTGCCGAATACAAATTATGCTCTATTACTAGGCTTTGGGCAGATTTGATTATCAACAATTCAACAGGAACGACATCAACTCCGCAAAGACTGATGAATGCGTCGAATAAATCCAATATCTCATATATTTCTTCTTTATCGCAACCCGTCTTCTTAAGAGCCCTGGCACTTTCCGAAAGAACAATTGCAGAAATGATTAGCTTTATTCTCCCTTCTTCAGCCCATCTCCTTATCTTTAAGGCTTCTGCGCTTTCCTCTTCGACCTTGAACCATTTAACCACAACCGAAGAATCAAGGCAGACTCTCGGCCTATAACTCATCGTCTTCCTCAACTCTGGCCGACAATAAGGCATCAGAGATGCTCATGGGATGTTTGGCGGCGATCTTTAGCGAGTTCTTCCACATCATTTCCTCTAGCTCTCTGAGCTCATGTATTCTTACCATTTCCTCAATGGCGACTCTAAGGAAAGACTCCTCGTCTCTGAAGGAACCTCGCTTAATGATGGCCTTCACTCGCTGGGCCAAAAAATCATCCACTTTGGTTTTAAATATGACATCTGACATGTATTCTAACAACATCCTGAGAGATTTTCTGCATCATGGTATATTCTTTCAAAGCAGTCTTCATCTATCATTGAAATACTCATTGCTACTTACTTAGTTCTTAATCATTTGTAAAGGTTCACAGATTTTGTGTGGATCAGAGAGCAAATCCTGGAAATCCCGCCTTCTTCAGCCCGCGAATGACCTCAATTGCAGACAACGCGGGAAGTTTGGCCATCAAGTCACAGCCACAGGGATCTTGATATTCCTGACCGTCCTGGATGCGGGAGCCATCTCGGGAGGAAGCGGATCTCCGTGCTCGATGTAAGACTCAATGATCTTTCTGGCCACATCCTGGGCGATCTCCATCGTCTCTGCAATCGTCCTTCCCTCTGCCACCAGACCGGGCAGAACATCGCTTGTGGCCAGGTATGCCCCTTCATCAAGCTTTTCAATCTTTATTGATACCATGTATTCGGGCAAGTCTCAGATCCCTCAGATTCAGAGGTACTATTTTTCTTGTCATTTGATCATTTATAGATATGCATGAGAATTCAAGGGCGTCCTCATGAGCATCTCTAGCCTGCCGTTAAATGGTCGAGTATGCTCTTGCCCGCCCGACCATCCCCAAACGGAGGCTCATCGCTGAATTATGTGGGTGAGGTCCGGCAAAGCCTATAGCCTCTGTTCCTCTGCGCCTCTGTGGTGAAATCGTGATGCTCTAACATGAAAAAAAGAGACGAGAGATTTACAGGCCGCAAGACGAATTCAATGAGAGATCCAAAAAAATCCTACAATAACTCCAAAAACTCTTCTACAGAAAGCCCGGCAAGACCTATCAGCTTTCTTAGTGTTCCCCTGTCAATTTCGCTATGCATGGGTACTGAAAGTGTAACCATAGAGCCTTGCTTGATCATAATTAGATGGCTTCCGGTCTGCCTGGCGGGATACCATCCAGCTTTATTAAACGCTTTAACTGCTTCAGCTCCAGAGACCAAGGGCAGCCGGGACATTAAGCCTCGACTTCTACTATCCTTTCGCTGTCTTTGATCAGGGTTCTATCGCCAAGCACATCCAGGCAACCCTGTATAGCATCCTTGATGTTTTCCAGGGCTTCTTCAACGGTTCTTCCCTGTGAGACGCAACCTGGCAGAGAGGGGCATTCTACAACGAGCCAGCCATCTTCTCCATTGCTGATAATGACCTTAAACCGCATACGACTCCACTGTAAACAGGATTTTAAAGGCTAAATAGCTTTCTCCTAAAGGACAAAACCATATTAAAGATAATCCATCAGGCGAGAGCAGAGAAGGCCAGTGGGGATCACGCTCTAGTCCAGGCTGCGGCGCTGGCACTCCCGGATCACCGGAGCCATCTTGATGATCTCCGGCCGGATCCCGAGGATGATTGCAATGGTCATGGGTAGATCGTCGCCTTTGATATGTATCTAATAGCAAATCGGTTTGATCGGATTACAGATTACGGATTTAACCACAAAGCGCACAAAGATCACAAAGGACTCGCAAAGGTTAAACAAGTTCCTGATAACCCGAAAAACCTTTCGTGCGGGCTTTGTGCCCTTTGTGAGCTTTGTGGTTTATACTCGCCGTAGATCGGTTTGATCGGATTACAGATTTAACCACAAAGCGCACAAAGAACACAAAGGGACTCCGCAAAGGTTAATACAGTTCCTGATAACCCGAAAAACCTTTTGTGCGGGCTTTGAGCACAAAGCTCACAAGGGGAGGCAAAGGAGCGAAATAGGATCATACTTCCGTATCAGACATCAATTCTCAGATACCTTGCCAATATCTTATCCTTGTATTTTATGCAGGTATTATCCTTGACTTCAATATCTCTGATTAACGAAATCATCTCGCTGTATCCCAGGACTTGTCTTATGGCCAGCAGTGTTAAGAGATCCTTCATATCCAGAACGGCAATTCCATTCTTTTCCGCAAATCGAATTACCTTCCGGTCATCAGTCAAGAATGTTGCCTTCTTTTCCCGGCAAATGCTCAAACCCTCTGCTTCGCCATAATGCACGGTGCTATCTGTTGAGATATCCTTAAACGCCTTGAGATCATCTCGGTCAATTGTGATAACCGGAAGCTGTTCGAAGATCCGATCAGGAAAGGAATAACCGGCACGCTTAGCCCTCATGAGCTCTGCGTAAACTGAGTTGGTTATACAGAAGTTCGCATCCGGGAAGGCTTTACTCAAGATATCGATGCGATCGACCTTGGCAAGCATGCTTGCTACATCGCAATCGATGATAATCATCGTCGTCATATGAGGCCCAATCTGGCCAGTCGGAACAGGCTCTCCTCATCCGTCCCACCTACCTCGAGTTTAATGGACCTGGAGGCCAGCACGTCCTTAAACTCTTCCATGCAAAGCCCTGCTATTTCAGCCGCCTTCCAGAGGCTGACCTTCTCATTCCTGTAAAGATCAATAGCTATCTCGATTCGGAGGCCCGGCTTCATAGATAATAGAGCTCTCAATGCATCCTTCAATAGCTCCTCTCGGGACTTATAAATCTCAGTTCGCATCAGAGCATCAATTTCGTCATTCGCAGATGCCATTGTCAGGTACAACTCCATGTATGAATAACCATAAGATCGATCCCATCTATCATGAGCGCTCACGAATACTTAATTGGCTCTTGATCATTTACGATAATCCTTCCCGCTCTGCCGTCTCCAAACGGATTCTTCCACCCATTCCCCTGCTGCATCATCCGCTTTGCATTCTCAACCATCCGCAGAGCATCAGCCCCAGCAAGAACGTTGGACTTTACCTCCAGGGCCTCTGGCCTCTCAGTGTTATCTCGCAGCGTCACGCAGGGCACGCCCAGGATGCATGTCTCCTCTTGCACTCCGCCAGAGTCGGTCAGCGCCAGCCGGAGACCACGTGCGGGCTTTGTGTCTTTTTTTAAATTTGCTTAGATTATCCCTTTGGCTCTCAGGGCAGATTTAACCTCGGCCATGTCGCTCTTCAATTCGACAATATCGGTTTCAAGTACTCGATCCATCTTCCGGTTCACGTCTTTGACTTCGATAATAAGATCATCTTGTTTATCGAGCATCTGATCCATCTTTCCGCCCAGGCGATCGTTCATGTTTCTGACTTCGTCAAGAAGCTCATCCTGCTTGCCAAGCATTTGGCCCATCTTTCCGCCCAGATTATCGTTCATGTTGTTGACCGCAGATACCAGCTCTTTTAGATAGACTGCTGCCGTGTCAAGCCTGGTATCAGTCTCGCCTTTTGTCACCAGCTTTCCAAATTTCTCAAACTCCACGTTGGCGGAAGAGTAGCTCTTCTCGATGGATGAGACAGAGATCAGGGCATTTTTAATGACAATTGCGTTCTCAAACCATTTGATCTTCTCATCCTCGCCCTCAACGATGATCTTCACCCTGCCGTCCTTCGGGTTCTCGACCATGCCTCTGAGCCCGAATGCGTTAGCGATATCTATCACTCTAGCCCGGTAGCCGACTTCCTGGACCTTGCCTGATACAATTGCCGTAAGCCTCATCGTCATCTACAATTTCCACATTCATTCTATTTGGCTCTATCCGTGGCTCTCATCTTGGCGCTGGCACTCCCGGATCACCGGAGCCATCTTGATGATCTCCGGCCGGTCCCGAGGATGATTGCAATGGTCATGGGTAGTTGTCGCCTTTGATTTGTATTTGATAGCAAATCGGTTTGATTGGATTGCGGATAACGGATTATAACCACAAAGAGCACAAAGATCACAAAGGACTCCGCAAAGGTTGCTTCGGGGCCATTGAGACCTGATCATCCTTTAAGTGGGGGCTTTGTGCCCTTTGTGAGCTTTGTGGTTTATATCGTCGCAAATCGGTTTGATCGGATTGAACGATAACGGATTTGGCTCTTCGCTCAATTATGCGGGTGAGGTCCGGCAGAGATTATAGCCTCTGTTCCTCTGCGCCTCTGTGGTTGGGTCAGTGCATCGCGGTCCACCACAGAAGGCACGAAGATATAGAGTTTTTGCGATTCAAGTTCACCAAATCTAAATAGCCTTCGCTACATAGCAGGCGCCTCTTATCATCTCAGGATGAAGCCCACTTCGCCTTGATATGCTCGGGAGAAGGAGCCATCCATCAATTCAGCGCACTGCCTGGTAAATCATCTCTCCTGGGTTGTCTCTTGCTGCAGGCCGTTGCCGCTAAGAACTGTAATTCTTGCAGGTGACCAGCTAGCTCCGGCCCTAATACTATGCTGAATTACTGATGATGATTAGTATCCAAGGGATCGAGCAACATTAAAAAAGATTTCGGTCAATTATGCTGTCTGGCTGCTTGGGTTTATACCATATTCGCTATCTGATCCTGGCATGAATTACTACTAGCTCTCATGATATTGAATTAAAAAAACAAAATATAATGCAATATTGCCCCATCCGCAATCTAACTGGGAACATTCATCAAAGGATATCTATAAAATTATAATCAAGGATTGCCATTCCCCTCATGCACCGAATGACTGAAACACATCTGGCACTAAACTGAGATTGAGCGCGTCAAATATCAGTTTGAATCAGGTAGGTCAGCCAAACTAGATCTCAGAACTCCCGATATGAGGTTGTGCAGGGAAGTCCTGTACGTAAAATCTGGAACGGCGAGCGTCGAAGCCATGAAACAATCGCCCTGGGGCGGCATGGCGTTGGTCGAGAGACCATAGATGCCTGCGACTTCAGTCGCGGGAGCCGTCACTACTGCCCTTATACTTCTCCCACTGCAATTAACAACCACAGAATTCAACGAGCCGCTCAATCCTCTTCTCTCCCTGACTCCCACCAAGGTCCGTCGTCCTCTGTGCGCTCTGCGCCTCTGTGGTTCTATTCCCGTACACCACCGGTTACTGCCTCATGCTTCCCCCGCTCAGATTAACAGCCACAGATTCCACCGAGCCGCTCAATCCTCTTCTCTCCCTTACCCTCTCCAATGTCCGCCGTCCTCTGTGCGCTCTGCGACTCTGCGGTTTTATTCCCGTACACCACCGGTTACTGCCTCATGCTTCCCCCGCTCAGATTAACAGCCACAGATTCCACAGATCCACCCAATCCTCATTCCATCCTGCCCACCTCCAATGGCCGTCGTCCTCTGTGCGATCTCTACTCTGCGGTTTTATCCCGCAACCAACAGTTTTTTTTATTTTTTCGACAACGATTATTAACCGCAGAGACGCAGAGTTCGCAGAGACGTGAAATTCATCTTTATTACAGTACTTGAAAAGAATTGCATATTTGCTTCTTAGCAATAGTCGTCTCCGTTCGTTCGTCCTCTGTGCGCTCTGCGACTCTGCGGTTTTATTATTTTTTTACCGCAATACCCCGATGCTTGCATCGGGGATAAAGGGCATCCGTGTCCAACTTAGGGATTTGATCAGATCCGAGTAGTACTATCTTTATGCGGCGACGCCTCGGATGCCCCGTCTGCTTGCAGCGGGGTGCGTCGCCGCCGTTTCACTCCCGTAAACTTACTGCCTCATTCTTCCCCAACTCCAAAATTAACCGCAGAGCCGCAGAATTCGCAGAGCTGCTCAATCCTCTTCTCTCCCCGCCCCCTTTCAAGGATCCGTCGTCCTCTGTGCCTCTGTGGTTGGGTCAATGCATAGCGGTTCACCACAGAGGCAAAGAAATACGGAGAATTTCTGATTCAAGCTCACCCATACAGAATTGGCTCTCCTTCCCCTCCCCGGCCTTGGCCCCGCTCATCCCTCCTCCGCGCCCGGGCAAAAAAACCTCAAAATCGTTTTATACCTTCGCATCCGACCTTCATCCAATGCTCCTCTTCGCCCACGTGGGCCTGGCCCTGGCCACCGCTCGCCTCTATAGCCGGCTGGACCTATTATTTCTCGCCCTGGGGTCCATCCTCCCCGATATCATAGACAAGCCTTTGGGCCTGCTCGTATTCGGGACACCGAACATGGGAAGGACATTCGCCCATACCCTTCTCTTCCTGCTCATCTTAGGAGCGATCTCCCTCCGCCTGCGAGACATCAGATTGGCCTCCCTCACCTGGGGGGTCTTGGTCCATCTCATCCTGGACTCCATGTGGAGCTCTCCAGTCATCCTCCTCTGGCCTCTGCTGGGAGGATTTCCCCCAGCTCCATACCTGGATACATTAAGCTACCTGCAGATCCTTCTCTCTGGCCTGGAGAAGCCGGAGATCCTCATCCCGGAGTTGCTCGGCCTGGGCTACATCCTCGTCTTAGTATATCTCAAGAGGGGCTTGATCTGGGCAGAAATCAAGAGGCTTTTGCGCAGGCAGGGGAAGGGCACTGGCACCGGCTCCGCCTAGATCGGGACCCTGGCAGCAGCCGGCTCTTCGCTGAATTATGGGGGTGAGTTCAGACAGAGAATATGGCCTCTGTTCCTCTGCGATTCTATTCCCCGATGCCACCGGGCACTGCCTCATGCTTCTCCAGCTCCAAATCAACCGCAGAGACGCTCAATTCCCCTCAAAGGACCGTAGTCCTCTGTGCGCTCTGCGCCTCTGCGGTTTTATTCTCGTAAACCACCGGGTACTGCCTCATGCTTCCCCAGCTCCAAATTAACCACATAGTCTGCAAAGCCGCTCAATCCTCTTTTCTCCCTGTCCCTCTCCAATGTCCGTCGTCCTCTGTGCGCTCTGCGACTCTGTGGTTTTATTCCCGTAAACCGCCAGGGTTGGTTTCTCAGCTACGATTATTAACCGCAGAGACGCAGAGTTCGCAGAGACGTGAAATTCATCTTTATTACAGTACTTGAAAAGAATTGCATATTTGCTTCTTAGCAATAGTCGTCTCCGTTCGTTCGTCCTCTGTGCGCTCTGCGACTCTGCGGTTTTATTCCCGTAAACCACCGATTACTGCCTCATTCTTCCCCAACTCCAAAATTAACCGCAGAGCCGCAGAATTCGCAGAGCTGCTCAATCCTCTTCTCTCCCTGCCCCCTTTCAAGGATCCGTCGTCCTCTGTGCCTCTGTGGTTCTTTTCCCCTATTCCCGGCAGCATCCTGTAATGCGCGAAAATTTTAAAATGATTTATCATAAGTAATATAATTAAGAAACATTTTTATGCATGCAGCTCGATTGCGAAAGGGAGGGCTTGAGGCTCTTTGGGGGAACTATATGCGGGCACGCAGGAGCAAAGATCAGATCATAGTGGAGATCCTGAACATATGCGAAAAAGGGGAAAATCTCACCAATATCGTCTATCGAAGCAGTATCAGTTTTGCTTCCATCAAGGCATATCTCGCTGTGCTCATGAAAAACGATCTTCTGATATACCAGGATGGCTCTCCGCGAATCTATAAAACAACGCCAAAGGGCCTGGCAATGAGAGATCGACTGGAAGGGCTACATAAGCTGATGGAAGGCCTGAAGATATAGAGGGAGCAAGAAGGATCCACGAGGCCTGAGCCGATGATGATTCAACTATCCTGCGGACGAATTCTCTTCCAATTATCCTCCTCTGATGCGTTTATCCTCCCGCGAGGATCTTATGCAAAAATTCCTGTAACATATCCGCCAGCATCATTCGTTAGTGCAAGGCTGCTTGATAGGCATAACTGCCCCAGTGCCTCCTCTTTCAAAAGCTCTTTTTTGGCTATAGTTCTCCCCTCTACAAGGGATATCTATAAATACTCATCTTGACATGTTATCTATAGTTGATACCCAGTATTGATGTAGGATACTCAGGGCAGAACCAAAAGGAGAGATGTAATATATGCTTTCGTCGATGATGAGTACGGTCAGTAGCACCATGAGCGCAACAGCCAGCGCCACCAGCACAATGAGCACAACCTCGGCAGTCAGTACATTTGCCACGGTGGGTGTCGCGGATATCAGCGTTGTGAGCGTCATATGTCTCATCGCTCTCCTAAGCGCCTCTGAGATACTCTCTGCCTCATCCTGCTGGCACAGGCGCCTTTCAACGGTGCTCAACATCGCCATAGTTCCCATGGTCTTAACATTCTTCTTAATTGTGGGCTACAAGGTAGTAGAGGTTATCGGCAGCTAGATAAGCCCTGCTGCTGCATACAATCTCTCTTTTATAGCACCTTTTGTAGCTCTTCATAGCAGTCTATTCATTCTATTGCATATAGCGTTTTTAGCGAGGAGCCTAAATTCCAGGTCCAAATTACCTTCCTGCTTGAAATGAATAGCGTATTTGCTTCCGGGATAGTCGTCTCCGTTCGTTCGTCCTCTGTGCGCTCTGCGACTCTGTGGTTTTATTCCCGTAAACCGCCAGGATTGATTTCTCAGCTACGATTATTAACCACTGAGGCACAGAGTTCACAGAGACGCTCAATCCTCTTTTCTCCCTGAACCATTCAAGTCGCGATACGCTCTTTTATCCTATCCAGAGCATAAGCGTAAAAGAAGAACAGGAATAGCGGGCCTATGATCAAATACGGCAGGATCTCCGGTTTGAGGGGAGCGATGAGGAACAGCGCTATATTGGTGACCCCGTGGGCCAGGGAGACAATAGGCAGGCTCTTGGATAGCCAGAAGAGCACCCCGAAAGCCAGCCCCGCCAGGCTAACGTAGAGGAGCTCCAGTGTCAGGTGATAGCCGCTATGCATGAACCCGAATATCACACTGGCCAAGACCAGCCCCCCAATCAGACCGATCCTCTCCTGGAGCACAGTCTGCAAAGACGACCGAAATACGAACTCCTCCACAATACCCACAAAAAAGATCATGGTCAGGGCTAAAATGAGCATTTGCTGGAGATCATTGTCCACCACCAGCATTTGAGGCTTGATCACCATATACTCCCCCCACCCCAAAGCCAGTCCCATGGATATGGAAACGGGCAGAAAGAACCAGAACCGCTCAAAGGTCAATCCCGCCTCCTCTGCGGTTATGAATCTCTCTTTCAAGATCATATACATGGGAATGAACATGGGCGCATAAACCAGCACATAGGAGTAAAGGGTCAGGTGGAAGAAGACTGGCATCGCGACATTCAAAAGGCGGAACAGTGGCAAGAGCATTAGGGCTGGATAGGTCCGGTTGTTGACGAATATCGTTGATAGGCTTAAAAAAACCAGGTTCAGGGCATGAATGGGCATCGCTGCTTCAGCCTTGCCGTAGAAGATCAGAATCTCGGCCAACAGTATCAAAAATACGGGAATCAGCAGGTCGAGATAGTACCTCTCCGCATTCAGCGCCTTCATATAATTGCCATGTTCTCATCAAAGATTTAATAGATTCCCTCGAACCTTACTGTACCAAAAAATCAGCATACTTTAGCCCTGACTTTGGCAGATATAATGCGAAGGATGTAAATAATTTGCGGCCCTGATGATATAGTATGACCCTTGTCTCCCTCTCTTTTGAGGTCCACCAGCCAATCCGTCTGAAGAAGAATTTCTTCTGGGACGGCTACATGAACCGGCAGGTGGTACCTGATTTATGGAAATACTACTTCGATTGCCCAGAGAATAAGAGGATCTTCGAGCGAGTATCCGACAAATGCTACCTGCCCGCGAACCGGGCCATCCTGGAGGGGATAAAAAAGCTCCAGGGATCGAATAGATCCTTCAAGGTCTCCTACAGTTTCTCAGGCGTCTTCCTGGAGGAATGCCAAAGGTACCGCCCGGATGTGTTAGACTCCTTTGTCGACCTGGTCCAGACTGGAATGGTGGAGGTGCTGGATCAGACCTACTATCACAGCCTGGCCAGCCTCTACGACGATTCCCAGGAGTACATCGAGCAGATCAAGATGCACCGGGAGCTGATCTGGGACATCTTCGCCCTCCGGCCTACGACCTTTGAGAACACCGAGCTGATCTACAGCGACAAAATCGCCCAAATCGCAGACCGGATGGGCTATAAGGCCATATTCACCGAAGGGGTGGTAGCAGATCCCAACTACGTCTACCGCCCGCCAAACACCAAGATCGCTCTGCTCTTGCGTAACTACCAGCTCACCGATGACATCGGCTTTCGCTTCTCCTCCCATAATTGGGAAGAGTACCCCCTCACCGCAGACAAATACGCCTCCTGGCTGGCGAGGACCCCAGGCAAGTGCATAAACATCTTCTGCGACTACGAGACCTTCGGCGAGCACCAGTGGATCGATACCGGTATCTTCGACTTCATCCGCAGCCTGCCAAACCAGGTCCTCCGCTACGAGAACCTTCAGTTCGCCACCCCCTGCGAGGTGGCCAGCACAATTCCCCCGGAAAGAGAGCTATCGATAGAGAGCTTCGTCTCCTGGGCAGACCTGGAGAGAAACACCAGCTGCTGGCTGGGAAACGCCCTTCAGCATGCCTGCTTCATCCAGCAGAAGAGGCTCCAGGCACCGGCAAGAGAGAGCCGCGATCCCGACCTCCTGGCCATCTGGAGGACTCTGGGCCTCTCCGACCATCTCTACTATATCTTCACCCACGGCGGAGGGCCGGCCGAGGTGCACAACTACTTCAGCCCCTACGGCTCCCCCTATGATGCAGCTGTAACCTACTTTGCCGTCTTATCCGACTTTCACTGCCGCCTGAAGGGAAAGACCCATCTGGCCGATTCCCCATTCCGGTTTGCCACCGGAATAGACCAGTTCACAGGCGACTCCGCCTGGACACTGATGGGCCTGGAGGCCATCCTGGACAAAATCCCTCTCCCCTCTTTGGAGTACCATAATGCCAACGGCGATTATGCCCTCTGGGCGGAGAAGAGCTTGGGCGACAGCGCCCTGGCGGAAAAGCTGGCCGGATTGCAGAAGCTCAAGGGGGAGAGGCTGAGAAAGGGCCTTCTCCGGGCAGTGGCCGATTCCCTGGCAACAGAGGTGATCTAAATGACTGTAGGAGCAGCTCAACCTCAGCCCTTCCAGCCGGCCGACTATTCCCAGGGGACATCCCGGGAGTGGCTGGTGGCTAACGGCCTGGGCAGCTATGCCTCATCGACCGCAAACTGCAGCAACACCAGAGCCTATCACGGCCTTCTGGTGGCAGCCACCGAGCCTCCAGCAAGGAAGAGACTGCTCCTCGCCAGCCTGGACGAGGAGCTGGGCGAATTCCGACTGGCCAATCATCAGTACCCCGGAGCGATCTATCCCCAGGGCTTCTCTCACCTGCAGGGATTCTGGACCGATCCCCTCCCCCGGTTCTGCTATCAGATGGGCACTACAACCCTGGAGAAGACCGTCTCCATGGTCCGCAATGAGAACAGCACCATCATCAGCTACAGGATCAAGGGCTACCGTGGATTGATCCGCATCGTACCCCTGATCCACGACCGCAGCTTCCATGCTGCCGGCGATCTTCCTCCACTTCACCAGAATACCTGGGGCAAAGGAACCACAATCCTCAGCCAAACCCGTTTCTCCATCTTCTCCGACCTGGCCCGATATATTCCCCAGGAGAGGGTCTACAGCAACTTCGAGTACGAGGAGGAGCGCCGCCGGGGCCTGGGCTGGAAGGAGAACCTCTTCTCCCCCGGCTGCTTCGAGCTGGATGTATCCGGAGAGGCGGAGTTCGCCATCATCGCCTCCACCTGGAGGAGCTCCTTGGCCAACTGGAGGGCGGATCAGGAGAGCGAGAGAGAACGCCTGATATCCTTAAAGGCACCCGTTCCTCCTCTGGCTCGAGCGGCGGACAGCTTCCTGGTCAAGAGGGGCAACGCTCTGAGCCTCATCGCCGGCTACCACTGGTTCGATGACTGGGGAAGGGACGCCATGATCGCCCTGCCCGGCCTTCTCCTCTCCACCGGCCGATATGAGGCAGCAAGGCTGGTCCTCAGCTCCTTTGCCGGGGCGATGAAGGACGGTGTGCTGCCCAACGACCTCGGGGCCCGGTCCTACAACACCGTGGACGCCTCTTTGTGGTTTGTTCAGGCGACGAGCAGATATTTCGATGCAACAGGTGATCTGGATTTCCTGGCCGAGCTCTGGCCGAAGCTCTTGGATGTGGTTGAGAGATACTCCCGACCGGGCGATGACTTCGGCGCAGATGAGGACGGCCTGATCAATTCCGGCCCGGCTCTCACCTGGATGGACGCCAGAGTGGACGGCCGGCCGGTCACCTCCCGGACGGGCAAATGCTGCGAGATAAACGCCCTCTGGTACTCCGCCCTGAGGAGGACAGAGAGCCTTTCCCGGGCCCTGGACATGCCCCTGGACCCGAAGATTCCCGAGCTCGCAGATAAGGTCCAGAAAAGCTACCTCCGATTCTGGAACAGCGAGAACGGCTGCCTCTTCGATGTGATAGACCATGAGGACGCCTCCATCCGCCCCAACCAGATCTTCGCGGCGATCGTTCCCGATCTCCTGCCGGATGTGATGAGAAGGAGCATCCTGGAGGTGGTAGCTCGAGATCTTCTCACCCCCTTCGGCCTGAGAACCCTCTCCCCCCGCGATCCCCGTTATGCGGGCCGATATGCTGGAGAACCCAAGGAGAGGGACCGCAGCTATCATCAGGGCACGGTCTGGCCCTGGCTCATCGGCCCCTATATCGATCTTCTGCTGGCTGTAGGCGGCCGCTCCGCCGAAACGCGGGAGAAGGGATTGGATGCACTAAGGCCGCTCTTGGATCTGGCAGAAGGGATGGGCACCATTCCCGAGGTCTTCGATGGCGACCTGCCCCAGAATCCCGGTGGCTGCATCTCCCAGGCCTGGTCGGTGGGAGAGGTTCTCAGAGCTTATGAAGAGCTGCGGGATGAATAGTAAAAAATTCCATTCATTTTTTCCAGAACTCTGGCAAGAAGAGGACCATAGCGGTCACCACCTCCAGCCTGCCGATCCACATGCATAATATGAGGAGCATCTTTCCCGCAGGATGGATATCTGCAAAGCTGAACATCGGCCCCACCACACCAAATCCCGGTCCGACATTCCCCAGGGTCGTCGCCACTGCCGACAGGACGCTCTCCATATCCATCTTCGGATCGCTGTAGGAGATCATGGCCAGGAGGAGGGAGGCTATGGCAAAGATGATGATGTACATGGAGACGAAGATATTGCTCGCCCTTAAAATCTCCTCTTTCACCACCATATCGCCCAGCCGGACGCTCTGAACCGCCTTGGGATGAAGAGTGCGAATCAGCTCTCTGTATGCGCTCTTGAATATCAGTATCAATCGAACAACCTTGATTGCTCCTGCGGTGGAGCCGGCACAGGCCCCGATGATCATAAGCAAGAGGAGGGTGATCCTGGCGGTGGCGGTCCACTGATTGAAATCGGCAGTGGCAAACCCGGTAGTGGTCAGGATCGAGACCACCTGGAAGCCGGCCAGTTGAATCTTCTGGTAGATGTCTCCCTCCAGCCCTCCCCAGAGGATGATGATCGACGTGGCCAAAAGGATGATCAAGGCATAAGCCCGGAACTCCGTGTCGCTGATCAGGGCCTTCCGGTCGGAGGTGATCATCCTGTAGTGCAGGGCGAAGTTGGCCCCGGCCAGGAAACAGAACAGGACGATGATGGCATCTATGATCCAGCTATTGTAGGCCATGATGCTCAAACCCCGGGGCGAGAATCCTCCCGTGGCCATGGATGAGAAGGCATGGCAGAACGAGTCAAAGGGGGGCATTCCTGCCAGAAGGAGGAGGGCGACCTCCACCAGGGTCAGGAGGATATAGACCATCCAGAGCATGCGAGCGGTCTGCTTGATCCTGGGCTTGATGGATTCCTTATCCGGGCCGGGAACCTCCGCCCGGTACAGCTGCCGTCCCGCCACTCCCAGGCGGGGCAGTATGGCCACGAAGAGCAGTATTATCCCCATCCCTCCCAACCACTGGGCAAATGACCTCCAGAAGAGCAGCCCCATGATCGTATCATCGGGGCCGCTCCTCATCCGGAGGAGGATGGAGTTGCCGGTCATCCTCACCAGTTGCATCTGCATCTCCGCCACCAGGCTGCTATCGGCCAGGGTCTGGTTCATCTTCCAGTATCCCAGGTGATTGATCTCTGTGAATACAGACGATCCAGTGGTGGTGAAGGCGGACATGGACTCGAAGAGGCCATCGATCAGGCTCATCCCCAGGAAGACATAAGGAAACGCTCCGAAGAAAGCGACGGCAATCCAGCCCAGAGCCACCAGGGCAAAAGCCTCTCTTAATCCCGGCTCCTCCTCAGATGACAGCCTTCCCAGGGCTATCCCCGTGGCCAGGCTGATTAGGGAGGTGGCAGCAAAGGCGATCACCCCTCCCGTCTCAGCATAAACAGCAGCTACCGCACCCGGAACGAGCAGCAAGATGGCCAGCAGCTTCAGCAGCTGTGCAAGCAGTCGCAGAAACACCCTGAATTTCATCAAGCAATGCCGCACCAAAATGGCGGAGGGCATCCTCCTGAAAGCGCAACTTGTCTCCTGTTCCTATAAAAAGGATCTGCTCATTATGCCGCGAATAGCTTCTTGACCTTGGAGACAGCGTCCGGCATGGACATCACGAACACCCGATCACCGGCTGACACCTTGAAGTCCTCATAGGGGACAATAGGCGCGCCGTCTCTTATCACCATGCCGGCAAGGGAGTTCTTGGGAAGCTCTTTGGATATCGACTTGCCCACGATCTTCGCTCCCTGCTTGGCGATGAAATCCACCAGCTCCATCCTTTCATCGCTCAGTGTGATGACCTCTTCTCCGCCGATCACCCTCTGGAGGACGGCATCGGCAGTCACCTGCCCCGGGCTGACCGCTCTGTCCACCCCTACCATCTCGAAGAGCTTGATGTAGACGTTCCTGTTGACCCGGGAGAGGATCTTCGTGGCTCCCAGCTGCTTTACCAAGAGGGAGCATAATAGGTTCTTGTCATCAAGGCCGGTCACAGCATAGACCACATCCATCGCGCCTGCCCCCTCCTCTTGAAGGAGGGCGAGATCTGATCCATCGCCATTGAGGATCATGGTTCCTGAGAGCTTGTCCGCAATCTCAGCGCAACGATCGGCATCCTTCTCGATGAGCTTGACGTCCATTCCCATCTTCTCCAGCCTGCTGGCCAGGTAGAAGCCCACCATTCCCCCACCCACGATCATCACCTTCTGAGTGGTCTTGGATTCATGCAGCATACTTCCCAGGTCGGGAAGAGATCTGGCGTCGCACAACAGCATTAGGTGGTCGTCATTTCTTATCTCGTCTCCCTCTTTCGGTATGGCTATCCGGCCCGCCCGGTTTATGGCGATCAGGTTGCAGTTATTGGGGAGGACGATATTCTCCACCGGCCCCTGGATCTTCATCTCTGCTGTTACCTTGAACTCCACCAGCTCCACCAGGCCGTTGGCCAGGTCCCGGTTCATGAGCATGGATGAGAAATAAAGAGAGCTTGCCATATCCTCGGCCATGGTCAGTTCCGGGCAGATCATGAATGATATGCCGATCTCCTTTCGATCCTGGACCGGCTGATCGATGTACTCGGGATTGCTCACCCTGGCGATGGTCTGCCTGACCCCCAGATGAGAGGCTATGATGCAGGTTATCACATTCACCTCATCGTTCCCGGTTGCAGCCACGACTATGTCCGCCTTCTTGATATCCGCCTCGGAGAGAAGCCGGGCGTTGGCGGCATTCCCCTGCATGACCTTCACATCCATGTCCTGAAGCCTGGCACAGGCATCGGGATCCTTATCTATGACGGTGACATCATGGTCAGCATAAAGCTCGCTGGCGATTAGAAAGCCCACCTCGCCAGCTCCGGTGATCAGGATACGCATCTTGTTTCCTCCACATCAACCAGGGCGCAAAGGAGATCCAAGGATAAGAATTGATCCATCCTTGTTATAAGCGTTTTCCATTCGTTTGCCCTTTTCTTTCGTCCGTCCTCTGATCGGCCGATCTGTATATATTGACAGAGCGACTGCACTAAACTATGTTCGCCCTTCTCTTCGATCCCAGCGCCGGCGCAGCCGGAGACATGATCATGGCCTCACTCCTGGACCTGGGAGCGGATGAAAAGAGGGTTAGGAAGGCAGTGGAGTCGGTGGGCTGCACCCTGGAGGTCTCCCGGCAGGAGAAGGGGCATATCTCTGCCACCAGGGCCCAGGTGATCTCGGACCGGAGGTATCATTCCCTGGAGGAGGCGGTATCCATTCTAAAGAGCTCAAGCCTCCAGGAAAAGGCACTGAAGAAAGCCCTTGCCGCCCTGGATATTCTGGCGGAGGCGGAGAGCCGGGTCCATGATGTGCCCAAGAGCCGGGCCCATTTTCATGAGGTCGGTGCCCTGGATGCTCTCGCTGATATAGCCGGTTCCTGTGAGGCCTCAAGCAGCCTGAAAGCGGATCGAATCCTCTCCCGGCCCATCTCCGTCGGTGGGGGATATGTCCAGTCGGCCCATGGTCTCCTTCCCGTTCCCGGGCCGGCGGCCCTGGAGATTCTGCGGGCTCATAATATCCCCTGGATGGGGGGGCCGGTGGACGATGAGCTCCTCACCCCCACCGGGGCGGCCCTACTGGCGGCTTTGGTGGACGAGTTCGTGCCCCGCTTTCCCCTCATCCAGGCGGAGAGGGTGGGCTATGGCGCAGGCAAGAAAGACCTGGCCACCCCCAACCTCCTGCGAGCGCTAAAGGCCAGGATCGTATCTCCAACCAGAGGGGCTGGGATGGATCACCAAAAGGATCGTGTGGTGCAGCTGGAGACCAATGTGGACGATGTCACAGGCGAGGTTTTGGGCCACCTGATAGAGCAGCTCATGCAGGCAGGAGCGCTGGACGTCTCAGTCATTCCCGCGGTGATGAAGAAGGGGAGAAGCGGGAATGTCATCCGGGCGATAAGCAGTCACGAGGATATGTCGAAGCTGGCGGGAATAATCGTCAGGGAGACGGGATCTTTAGGGGTCAGGGTCTTTCCCAGCCTGCACCGTTTTGTGGCGGAGAGAGAAGAGAGAACTGTGGACCTGAATCTCGAGGGGTTGACCTATAGCGTTGCTATAAAGATCAGCCGGATGGACGGCAGCCTGGTCAATGTCAAGGCGGAGTACGAGGACTGCAGAAGGATTGCAAAAGAGGCAGGCGTTCCCTTGCGCATGGTCATCAAAAAAGCGGAGGAATTGGGTTGGCGGGCAGCAGATAAATGAATCGTGCCATCCCTTTGATTTCCATTTGATCTATGTGGTTTTTTATAACTATGCTGCCCGCATTCCCTCTTCCCTGCTCTCTATTTATTCTAATAACCTTTTCATTATACTAATATAGTCTTGGTAGTAATTCCTAATATATATAGTTTTTGTAATTAATAGTGTCGTAAGATTGATTAATCTGCCCGGAGAGAAAGCTCCCATGATGCATTTTGACTCTTCCATCAGGCTCTTTGACCGGGCCCGAAGACTGATGCCCGGCGGGGTCTCAAGCCCCGTGCGCGCCATATCTCCTTATCCCTTCTACACCGCTCGGGCAATAGGCCCCTATCTATGGGACTGCGACGGCAACAGGTTCATCGATTACTGCCTGGCCTACGGCCCCATGATCCTGGGCCACCGCCATCCTGCCATAAAAGAAGCGGTTTCGGATCAGATGGACCGGGGCTGGCTTTATGGTACGCCAAGCGAGCTGGAGGTCCGGCTTGCGGAAAGGGTGTCCTCCCTCTACCCCAGCATGGAGCGGCTGCGCTTTGTGAGCAGCGGAACCGAGGCCACCATGGCTGCTATTCGAGTGGCCCGGGGAAGCACCGGCAGGGATATGATCATCAAGATCGAGGGCGGATTCCATGGCGCTCATGATAGCGTCCTGGTCAAAGCGGGCTCTGGTGCCACTACCCTGGGAATTCCCGACTCACGGGGCGTCCCAAGAGATGCCACCAAAAATACCATTCAGGTGCCCTACAACGACCCAGCTGCCCTGGAGGAGGTCCTGGAGCGTTTCTCCGGCCGGATCGCCTGCCTGATCATGGAGCCGGTCCTGGGAAATATCGGCCCCATCCTGCCGGATAAGGGCTACCTGCAGACGGCGCGCCGCCTGACGAAGAAGAACGATGTCCTCCTGATCTTCGACGAGGTTATAACCGGATTCCGGCTCTCCCTGGGCGGGGCGCAGGAGCTCTTTGGCATCAAGCCCGACCTGACCACCCTGGGAAAGATAATAGGCGGAGGCTTCCCCATTGGGGTCTTCGGAGGCCGGGCAGATCTGATGGACCAGGTGGCCCCAGGGGGAGCGATCTATCAGGCGGGGACGTACAATGGAAGTCCGGCCTCTCTGGCTGCTGGCCTGGCGACTTTGGATGTGATGGAGAAGGAGGATACCATAAATAAACTCAACCGGTCCGGAGAGAGCATGAGACTGGCCCTTAAGGATATGGTGGAGGATCTTGGGCAGGACTGGAGCGTGGTCGGCATCGCCTCCATGTTCAAGGTATTCTTCGGCCCGGAGCCTCATAACTATGCCCAGGCCTTGAGGTGTGATCGGCAGGGCTACTTCGAGTTCTTCCGCCGGATGCTGGATTCTGGCATCTTCCTCACCCCCAGCCAGTATGAGACCGATTTCATTTCTGCAGCGCATAACCAAGATGTGATCGAGACCACCCTGGAGGCGTTCCGCTCCTGCCTGAAAAGCTGATCGTGGGGACGAGGGGCAGCCCTCTGGCATTGCGCCAGACGCAGATCGTGCAGGAGAGGCTTAAGGGCCTTGGCATCCAGACCCAGCTGTGCCGGGTTAAGACCAGCGGGGACGTCTTCCTGGACAAGCCCCTCCACCAGCTCACCGGTTTTGGGGTCTTCGTGGCTGAGATAGACGAACGCATGCTTTCCGGCAAGATCGATCTCGCTGTGCACAGCATGAAGGACCTCCCCACCAAAAGGCCTGAGGAGCTGATAGTCTCCGCTGTCCTGAAACGCGACTCACCATACGACGTCCTCTTATGCAGGGAGAAATCTGTCAAAAGCATCGAGGAGCTGGACCAGGGGGCACGAGTGGGCACATCGAGCATGCGGCGGATGGCCCAGCTTCTCCGCGCCCGCCCCGACCTGAACATTCTGAGCCTGCGGGGGAATCTTCAGACCAGGCTGAGCAAGCTGGAGCGGGGAGACTACGATGCCATAGTCCTGGCCGAGGCCGGCCTCGAGCGCATGGGCTACCATCCAGATTATGTGAGGCTAGATGGGGAGAGGTTCGTTCCCTCTGCCAACCAGGGGACGATAATCGTAGTTGCAAAGGCCGGATCAGAGGCTGAGGCCTGCTCCCGCGCTCTGGATGATGCTCATGCTAGATCTGAGACCATGATCGAGCGCAAGATCATGGAGACCGTGGGCGGAGGCTGTGTGGTGCCCATGGCCGTCCATGCTTTGGTGCAAAAGGGAGAGGCGCGGGTTCTGGCTGAGGTCTTATCCCCGGACGGCAAGAGGTTCGTCCGCCTGGAGGAGAGGATCTCTCTCGTTCAGAATCATCTGGCAGTGGCAGAGGATATGGGAGAGCGGCTGATGAGGATGGGAGGAAGAGAGCTGGTGGACGAGGCGGTGAAGTTTTTTGGCAATCGGTAAGGTTTATCTGGTGGGAGCGGGGCCCGGAGACCCGGAGCTGCTGACGATTAAGGGAAGAAAGAGGCTCATGGAGGCGGACGTTGTCCTATTCGACCGGCTGCTCGACTCCAGGATGCTGGACGGGGTAAAGGGGGAGCTTATAGATGTGGGCAAGAACGCGGGAAGGCATAAGCTGAAGCAAGAGGAGATTAACCAGCTCCTGGTAGAGAAAGCCAAAGAAGGCAAAATCGTTGTCCGGCTGAAGGGCGGAGACCCCTACCTCTTCGGCCGGGGAGGCGAGGAGGCGATCGCCTGCCGGGATTGGGGAATCCCGTTTGAGGTTGTCCCCGGCGTCACCTCGGCCATCGCCGCCCCGGAGCTGGCGGGAATTCCAGTTACTCACAGAAAGGTGGCCTCGGCCCTGACCATAGTCACCGGCCATGAGGAGCCGGGAAAGGACTCGCCCCTCGACTGGCGGGCCATGGCCGGGCTTGATGGAACCCTGGTTGTTCTCATGGGCGTCTCCCGGCTGGAGGAGAACACCAATAGGCTCATAGAAGCGGGAAAGTCCCCCCAGACCCCGGCGGCCATGGTGGAGAAGGGCGGCTGGCCGGATCAGAGGCTGATCTCGGGGACCCTGGGGGATATCGCCGAGAGGGCAAAGGAAGAGAATGTCCAGTCTCCGGCCATACTGGTGGTGGGAGACGTAGTCCGGCTGGCAGAGGTCCTCGCCCCGGAGAGGATCGCCATCCTCAGGCCGGCGGGCCAGCAGGAGGAGTCGGTTGAACTGGCGGAGCGCTACGGATTTATTCCCCTGTCCGCTCCGGCCATCGCCCTGGAGAGAAATCCCCTGCCCGAAGATCTGCAAGAGAGGATCGCTGCCGCGGAATGCGTGGCCTTCACCAGCGCCAATGGGGTGCATATCGCTCTTGGGAATAAGGCCATATCCGGAGCATTAGCAGCAAAGAAGATCGTCTCCATCGGCCCCAAGACGAAGCAGGCCCTGAACGAATACGATATCCAGTCGGAGATGCCCGAAAGCTACAGCTCTGAGGGGCTGGAGAGGATGCTCAAGGGAAGATATAAGAGCATTCTCTTCCTGCGCAGCGCCCAGGGGAGCCAGTATCTCTCCGATGGCCTGAGGGAGGCGGGAATCGTGGTGGATGACATTCCCCTTTATGGAGTGGTGAATTCATCCGATCCCCGCCTGGACCGGCTGATAGAGCGGGCAGGCGAGGTGGACATCTTCGCCTTCACCAGCTCCTCAACAGCTCGAAATCTGCTGGAAAGAGCAAGAGCGATGGGAAGGGAAGAACAGCTGCGAGAGGCTCTGGCCAGGGCCACAGTGGCCGCCATCGGCAAGCCTACTGCCCAAGAGTTGTCCCGCCTGGGGGTGGCGGTGGACGTCATCCCGGAGAACTTCACCTTTGAGGCCATGCTGGCAGCCCTGGTCGGGAGAAAGAGATCCTCTGGCAATGCTGCAAGCATGGCAAAGGATAGAATGGAGTTGTGAGGTTTACATGATCATATTTTCCAAAGCCCTGGCCGACCAGGCCACGGTATGGGAGGCCCTGCGGGAATCCGAGTCCTGCCAGGACGTTCCGGCAGATCTTCTCCGCTTCTCCGCCCAGACGAAACCGGTGGTGATGTGGAATCTGACCAGACGCTGCAACCTGGCCTGCAGCCATTGTTATATGGATGCCATCCCAAAGGAGGATGACGAGATGAGCCTTGAGGAAGGGATGCGTCTGACAGACGATCTGGCCCAGATGAAGATACCGATTCTCATCCTCACTGGCGGCGAGCCACTGATGAGCCGCAACTTCTTCTCTATTGCCTTCCACGCCCGGGAGGCGGGTTTGAGGACGGTCATATCCACCAATGGCACCCTGATCACCCCCGAGGTGGCAAGGCTTTTGGCAGAGGCTAAGATTCGATACGTAGGGGTCAGCCTGGACTCCGCCCTCCCTGCCAGCCATGACAAATTCCGGGGCGTTCCTGGGGCGTTCGACCGCGCCCTCCAGGGATTGAGAAACGCCAGGGATGCGGGCCTGAAGACCGGCCTGAGGATAACTCTGACCCGGGACAACTGGCAGGATGTTCCCGCCCTCCTCAATTTGGCCTTGGAGGAGAACATCCCCCGCTTTTGCCTCTACCATCTGGTTCCCACTGGCCGGGGGGCGGGGATATCGGATAAGGATGTGAGCTCTGAGCAGCGTCGCAGCGTCATCCGCCTGCTGGCCGAGGCAGCGGTGGAGCTCAAGGATAAGAACATCGAGATCCTGACCACCGATTCTCCCATGGATGGGGCCTATCTCCTGGAGATCTTGAAGGACGATCCGAGAAGGGACTATGTGAGAAAGCTCTTGACCAATGCCGGGGGCTGCTCCGCCGGGGCTAAGGTGGCCAACATCAGCTATCAGGGAGATGTTCATCCCTGCCACTTCATGCCCCAGGTGGTGGTGGGCAACGTCCGGGATAGGTCCTTCCAGGACATCTGGATAGACCATCCAACCCCAGAGCTTTTAGCGTTGCGAGGGATCAAGTCCAATCTCAAAGGAGCATGTGGCAGCTGCAACTACCGGGATCTGTGCGGAGGGTGCCGCCAGAAGGCATATTACTATAATGGCGACTTGCTGGGAGAGGATCCCACCTGCATCGTCGAGAATAAATGCGGCTGAATCGCGATCCTCCGGGCGGGATATCCCTGAATTGAACCGATCGGCTCAACTGATGGGATGAATTCCGCTGCCCTCCACAACTCATTCTTTTTAGGCCGTTTTATCATCTTTTCTCTAGACCATTCCTTCCACCGGAAGATATATTTGAGATCAGCTGCATTATGATGGATAATAGAGATAAACGGAGGCGATAAATTGACACATCATGAAGAGAAGAAAGAGGAAAAAGAGGAGAAGGCAGCAAAGGTTGAACCCATAAAGCCTGGCGACAAGAGGGGAGGCAAAAAGAAGGGTCTTCTCGATACCTGCCAGTGAGCTGCTGGCTAACCTTAACTGGAATTTTTTTTTGTCCTCTCGCTATTTGTTCTGGGTGAACTTGAATCGCAAAATCTATGTGTCTTTTGTGGCGAACCGCTATGCTCTGGCCCAACCACAGAGACGCAGAGGCCATATTCTCTGCCTGGACCTCACCCCCATAATTCAGCGAAGGGCCATCTTTTTTTCAACGATAAAAAGATTTAACTATCTCCGTCAGCAAGAACCATATTGTGCGATCCATCCAGAAGACCCAGTCCAAGCCTCAGGGGGCAAAGCCGGAGAGAGGAAAAGCAGTAGGGGCAAAGTTTCTCCTCTTGCGGCCTGCTGGCTATCCCTTGAAGAGCATATTTCAGGAGTGTCCATCCGTTGCTGATGCCAGGCTCTTTGAGCTGTACGCCCGGGAGCAATGGTACGGTGAGGAGGTAAAACCTGGCTGCTACCTCTTCGACCGCAGGCTCTATCCTGACTATGCCTTCCAGGTGGTTCGGGCCTATCCCAGGCGCTCTGTGGTCGGCTTTGAAACCACCATCAAGGTGGAGCAGAAAGCGGAGGTCAAGAAAGGGGTAAGCTACGACGTCTCCTTTGATGAGGTCGTGGGTCAGGAGGAGGCCAAGCGCAAGGTGAAGATCGTGGAGAAGTACCTCTCCGACCCGGAGAGGTTCGGGCGCTGGGCACCGCGCAACATCCTCTTTTATGGCGTATCCGGCACCGGAAAGACCATGATCGCCAAAGCACTCTCTGCTAAAGCTGGTGTGCCGATGCTCGCTGTCAAGTCCACCAGCCTGATCGGCGAGTTCGTGGGCGAGGGAGCGAGACAGATCCACAGCCTCTATGAGAAGGCAGAGGAGATGGCACCATGCATAATCTTCATCGATGAACTGGATGCCATTGCCCTCGACCGGCGCTACCAGGACCTGAGAGGCGATGTCTCTGAGATGGTCAACTCTCTGCTTACGGAGATGGATGGAATATCCAGCAGGCTGGGCATCTGCACCATCGCCGCCACCAATCAGATCGAGGTCTTGGACTCTTCCATTCGTTCCCGCTTTGAGGAGGAGATCGAGTTCAAGCTGCCGGATAAAGATGAGCGCTTGCAGATTCTGGAGAAGAATGCCAGCACCCTGCCTCTGGAGATGGTTGATGTTGACCTGAAGGAGATTGCCAGGCAGACGGATGGCTTCTCCGGGCGAGATCTGGTGGAGAAGGTGCTGAAGGTGGCACTGCACCATGCTCTCATGGATGAATGCAATATATCCCAAAAGCATATCGAAGAGGCATTACCAAGAGCGCGAAAGCATTACCGACAGCCTCCGACGGAAATGTTCTCATGAGGAAGCCCTTTTGTACTTATAAGTCCAATATGGCTTGAGGCACATGTGGCAGGAGATTTTGGATAAGTTCAAGAGGTTTCCCGCGCAGGAGAAGGTCATCCGCCTCGTCCTGCAGAGGGGCTTTCAGATCAACGATCAGGCCCGGGTGGTATCGGGCCAGATAGAGATCCCTCATGCTCAGATCGCAAAGGAGCTGGAAGTGGACAGAAGAGTGGTGGACACCACGGCCCAAGCCATTCGCGAGGATGAGGTCCTCTGGAAGGTCTTCAGAAATGTGCGCTCCATGATCTATCTGGGTGAGGTGGCGCCCATCCTGGGATTGGGTGTTATCGAGATAACTCCCGTGAATGCCGTCAAGACAGGGCTTTTGGGCGATGTGGCCAGCGCTGTGGCCAGGAACGGCCTCTCCATCCGCCAGGCTGTCTCAGACGATCCATACTTCGTAGAGAGCCCAAAGCTCACCATCATCACTGAGGGGAAGATCCCAGGCGATCTTGTCATTCTGCTCAAGGAGATCGAGGGCGTGAAAAGGGTGACCGTATATTAGACCTCATAATTTCGTTGGCCTATTACTATCAACAATATCGGCAATATCGTTATTACCATTATGATTATTTCAAAGGAATAATGCGACCGCTGCACAATTAATTAAACTTAAATAGTTTAAAATACAAGTGATTTCTTGGAGCCTCCGGTGATATCCCTTCATCCCTTCTCTCGAAGGCTCTAACCCCCCCTATTATCGTTCTTTGATTCCTATTTGACAGGACTCTCAATCCCGATGCAGGCCAAAGGCTTTTTCTCCCATGCACCCTCCGCCCATAAATGGTGGATTTATGGAAATGCTCTGGCTTACAGAGGAGGAAGTAAGGTCACTCCTGACCATAGATGATGCGATAGCGGCAGTCCAGAGGGCCTTTCTTGATCACGGAAATGGCAGAACTCAAATGCCTCCCAAGTCTTACCTTTACCTGCCCAAGCATAATGGCGACTTGAGATGCATGCCCGCCTACCTTGAGGGGCAGGATCTGGCCGGGGTGAAGATAGTCAACGTCCATCCGGGAAATCCGCAGATCGGGCTTCCTTCGGTCATGGCGCTCTTGATCTTGAACTCCCCCCAGACCGGCGAGCCACTGGCTGTTATGGGCGCAACATATCTCACCAGCATGCGCACCGGCGCTGCTGGTGCCGTCGCCGCCCGGCATCTGGCCAGGCAGGATTCTCGTGTGGTAGGGATGATCGGAGCCGGGACCCAGGCGCGAACGCAGCTTCAAGGCCTCTCCCGCTACTTCCCAATCGAGCAGGTGATGGTCTTCGATAGCTTTGAAGATCAGGCCCTGGCCTTTAAAGACGACGTCTCTGGATTTATGAAATGCAGCTGCATTGCGGTCTCGGGACCGGAAGAGGCCTGCGAATGCGATATTCTGGTTACCACCACCCCTTCACGCCGTCCAGTGGTCAGGGATGAATGGATCCAGCCCGGGACGCACATCAACGCCATCGGGGCAGATGCCGCAGGCAAACAGGAGCTGGAATCCACTCTCTTGAAGAGGGCCAAGATCGTGGTGGATGATATCGCCCAGGCCGTCCATTCCGGCGAGGTCAACGTCCCCCTATCTGAGGGAATTATTCGCGAGAAGGATATCTATGCAGAGATCGGCGAGATCTTGACTGGCAAAAAAACCGGACGGACCAGCAATGATGAGATCACCATCTTCGACTCCACCGGCCTTGGGATCCAGGATGTAGCAGCAGGCCATGCGGTCTATGAGAAGGCTCTTCGGTCTAATATAGGGAGAAGAATGAGGCTGGCATGAGAGGATTGCCCATATGATAGCACTTCCCAACCGCTGTTATGGATATTTATTTCATGTCGCCATTAATAAAAGAGGCTGGCAGGATCTGGCATCTTGAGGCCGAAATCTATATAAATTTTGACATAGAGGCAGGCGGTGGTTATTATGGCAAAGAATAAAAAGAAGAGCAAAGGTCCACAGGATCGAAACAGCAACTATCAGATGAAGAACGGCAATCCCATCTCCAAGAATAGGGATAAAAAGGCTAGCTCCGCCAGCGCCGCGCAGGCCAGCTCCAAATCAAGCGGGCAGAAGGGCCTCCTCTCCGGCATCTCCAAGAGCATCTCCAGTGCCACAGGCAGTCTAACCAAGAAGCTCAAGCATTAAAATATAACATGCTGAGGCGTGCCGGGGTGCCTCAGGCATGCTTTTTTCATCCGCCTGATGAGAAGATCGATGGATGGATCATCAGGTATCAAGGGGATTTCGTCAGGCCTGCTCCTTCGTCCTGCTCTCGAACTCCTGTTGCACATCGCATCCGAGCTTTCCAATGGCATCCGAGCGGCATTGCCGGCAGTGCCTCATCTGCTTGATGATCTTCCCCAGCTCATCCTGAATCTTTCTCTTCTCCTCCGGCGATGGGGGCTTGATATGAGCGAACTTGTACTGGGGTATGAGGGGCATGACATTATGGATGAACACCCCCATGGACTTGATTTTGTGAGCGATATCGATGATATGCAAATCATTTATCCCCGGGATGATGACGGTATTGATCTTGACGATCTTCTTCAGCCTCACCGCTTCCTCAATCCCCTTAAGCTGCTGATTGCATAAGAGCGTCGCCGCTTCCAGGCCCTCATATCTCTTGCCCTCATAATTGACGTAGTCATAGATATGCTGGCCGATCTGGGGATCGATGGCATTCAGGGTGACAGTGATATTGCATACGCCCAGGCGATCCAGCTCCTGGATCTTATCGGGCAGGAGCAGACCGTTGGTGCTTAGGCAGAGAATGATGTTGGGATACTTCTCTCCCACCATGCGCAGGGTCTCGAAGGTCTCCTCATTGAACAGAGGCTCACCAGGGCCTGCCACAGCGACCACCTTGATGTAATGGTACTTCTCCAGCACCTGATCGACCCTTTCCAGGGCCTCCTTGGGCTTTAAAACCTGGCTGGTGACCCCGGGACGGGACTCGTTCACGCAGTCGAAGTCCCGGATACAGTATTTGCACTGGATATTGCATTTTGGGGCCACGGCCAGATGCATCCTGCCAAAGCTGTGACAGGCCTTCTCGCTGAAACAGGGATGCTCTGATATCCTCCTCAGCTGCTCCGGGTCGTAGGGGACCTCCTGTCCTCTTACATTGGCAACGGGATAACTCTCTTCACTCATGATCGAACTCCACGATTGTATTGCTCTTAGTATCCTTTCCCATGGCTAAAAGACTTGCGTGCCAGAAGCGAAGTTAGACAAAGATACTTTAAGGAGGGGAGAGAAGGCAGGGGGTATATGCCTGACAAGAGCAAGATTGTGATCTGGCCGATATATTTCGATGCTGCCCGTTCCCGTGATGAGGGCAGAATGGTCTCCAGAGAGTACGCCATAAATGAGCCCAACCTGGATATGATCATAACGGCATCGATAAAATCCGGGCTGAAGCCGGAGATCGAGAGGGAGAAAAAGCACCCAAAGACCTGGCACAAGCCGGAGGCAGCAGGCCGAATACTGGTGGCGAAGAAGGGCTCCAAATCCGCTACCTTGAAGAAGATCGCAGGATCCTTAAAGATGAAATATAAAAAGCAGGCCACTGGCAAGCGAGGTTGAGCGGTTTATATGATCGATCTGCATACCCATACAACCTTCAGCGATGGCGAGCTCATACCCAGCGAGCTGGTGCGTCGGGCAGAGGTCTTGGGCTATACCGCCATTGGCATAACCGATCATGCCGACTATACCAATATAGAGCACATCATAAGCTGCGTCTCCAAGGCCAAGTATCTGGAAGGCATACTGGATATCAGGATTCTTCCCGGGGTGGAGCTGACTCATGTGCCGCCACAGAAGATAGCGCAGCTAGCGGATCTGGCCCGCAACCTGGGCGCGGAGATCGTGGTTGTCCACGGGGAATCTCCTGTGGAGCCCGTCCGTCCTGGCACCAACCGGGCGGCTCTGGAGGCAGGCGTGGATATCCTTGCCCATCCTGGGTTCATCACCTTAGAGGAGGCGGAGATGGCCAGGGACAACGACGTCTGTCTGGAGATAACCTCCCGCTCCGGCCATAACATAACCAACGGCCATGTGGTGCAGATGGCAATTCAGGCCGGGGCGAAGATGGTGGTGGACACTGACGCCCATGCTCCCGAAGATCTCATCGATAGCGAAAGGGCAATTCAGATTGCATTTGGCGCGGGACTGACTCTTGAAGAGGCCAGGGAGATCGTACTGCACCATGCCATTATAAGATGAGACCGCTATTGAGTGGAAGATTCGATCATAGATTATGCAATGGCAGGATTCTCCGGGCATCTACCAGGGGGTTGAATAGATAGACATCGTAGCGATTGACATATCGGGCCGGCATTCTGTAAAGGGGAGGTATAAGATGGTATGTGCCGTCCTATCCGCCCGGGTATCACCCAATTTTATCGAGAAGGTCCATTCGGTCAGGCTCGTTCCCCGCATCGCTGAGGCTCTGGACCTCAATGTTATTGCTGACCTGATAAGCGATGCCTGCTTATGCCTCCCGGGGACTATTGTGGCTGAGCAGGGGGACTTATACAACCTGGAGGTCTGGAGGGCACAGAGCATCCTCGGAAGGGATTTCAAGTATCCTGAGACGATAGCAGAAAGGACCGCCATAGAGTTGGCTCATCATATATCTCTGGCCGGTCGAAGGCTTATCGTTGAACCGGATGATGAATAATTAAGGAAGAATGATAATTGATCAATAAGGACGATAATTGATGGATAATGACAAGACCGCAGTTCTTCTCATGAGGGAGAATCCTGCCAATCCAATAGATCCCTACAGGATGATAGAGCTCCGGGGCCTGGCAAATGCCGTCGGCTATCGAGTCCTGCAAGAGATAAAGCAGCGCCGAGAGAGGGACCACCGTTTTCAAATCGGCAGGGGAAAGATAGAGGAGGCCCTCTCCTGCCATCCAAAAAAGCTCATCTTCTACAATCCGCTCAGCCCCACCCAGGTATTCAACATTCGTAGCGAGTTTCCGGCCCAGGTATTGGACCGGTTCAATCTGATCCTCGAGATCTTTGCCTCCCGGGCATCCACCAGGGAGGCCAAGCTGCAGGTGGAGCTGGCCCGTCTGAGCTATGATGCTCCTCAGGTGAGAAGCGAGCTTGCCCTTAAGAAGCGGGGTGAGCAGCCAGGATTCCGCGGTGCAGGTGCTTATGAGCAGTCGATGTACCACGACATCCGGGGAAGGATGGCAAAGATCAGGGGGGAGCTTAAAGAGGTGGAGGCAATGGGCGAGGGAAGGAGAAAGAGACGCAGAGAACTGGGCTTTGACCTCATCGCCCTGGCCGGATACACCAATGCTGGCAAGAGCACCCTGCTCAACACCCTCACCGGCTCTGTGGTCAATGCCCAGGATCAGCCTTTCACCACCCTCTCTCCCACCACCAGGGCTCTTGAGATCAACGGCCGCCGGGCCATGCTTACCGATACAGTGGGATTTATCGATGATCTGCCCCACTTCCTGATCAAAGCCTTCCAATCCACCCTTTCTGAGATCGCCCAGGCGGATCTGGTCCTTTTGGTTGCCGACCTGAGCGATCCATTAGAGCTTCTCAGGCGTAAGCTGGTGGCATCTCACAAGGCCCTCTGGGACTGCCAGGTGACTGCGCCCATGATCACCGTTTTGAACAAGATGGACCGATTGGATGAATTCGATGCCAGGATGAGGTTTGATCAGATAAAGGATTTGGCTCCCAATCCGGTTATGGTCTCAGCACATTCCTCTCAGGGTCAAGAGAGCCTCAAGGAATGCATCTATCAGCACCTGCCACCATTAAAGGAGTATCAAATCAGGCTCCCGTATACCTCCCGCAGCTTTGGAGTGCTGTCCCGTCTCTATGGGACGGCTGAGCTTCTGGATGTGAGCTATGAGGATGAGCTGGTCTTGAGCCTGCAGGGGAGGGCTGAGGATGTGGCCCGGCTCAGCAAGGCTGCAGAGGATGAACGAGCAAAGTGAGCGCAGCGAAAGCCATAGGATCAGGAGCAATGACGGAGATCTTGCATGAGCACTTTCGCCTCAAGGAGACGATAGTCACCATCTCTGCTCGGGAGAAGGGTCATATAGATGCCGCCAGGGCATCGATTGCCGAGCAGCGCTGCTATCTAGAGGAGTTCATAGAGAACGATCCCTTCTTCCGCATCACCTTAGAGCCTTATGACCTTCAAGCGAATGATGCACCGGATATCGTCAGGCAAATGATCGAATCCAGCGCTATCATTGGCGTCGGTCCCATGGCCTGTGTAGCAGGCGCAATTGCCGGTTTTGCTGTGCAGGCGATGATCGATGACGGAGCGACTTATGCCATTGTCGATAACGGGGGAGATGTCTGCATCCTAAACGACGGGCCCATACTGGTGGGAATATACGCCGGAAGCTCTTCTATTCGGGATCTTGCCTTCCAGATCCCTGCTCGCAATAAGCCTTTTGGCATCTGCACCAGCTCGGGAACAGTGGGCCCATCCATATCCTTCGGCTGTGCCGATGCAGCCACCGTCATATCGGATAATCTGGCTTTAGCGGATGCTGCTGCCACTGCTCTGGGTAATTCTGTGCAGTCAACGGGATCGCTGAAGGAGTGCTTTTCTGCCATCGAACGGCCGGGGATAACCGGCGCACTTGTGATCAGGGGACAGGAGATGGCGCTATGGGGGGAACTGCCCCCATTGCTGCGCGCTCATGTTAGCGAGGAGAGGATTACAAAAGGATGAGTTCCGTTTGCAGTTAAAAAAAGGCTCTTTGCTATTCAGTGCGGTCGAACTTGAATCGGAGAAACTCTATGTCTTTTGTGCCTTCTGTGGTGAACCGCTATGCTCTGACCCAACCACAGAGGCACAGAGGCCCTATTTTCTCTGCCTGAACTCACCCCCATAATTCAGCGAAGAGCGCTCACTCGGTGCAGAACGAGCATATCCGCCGCGATGATTATGGGCGGCCAAGAGGGGCTCTTGCAGAGCCACAGTGCCTAATGCTATCATATTATCGTTTATGGATGGGAATTGTGCTCTGCAGCCGCAATCCCTTATTCATTAAAAATCCGGCCGTTTTTTATGCCATCTGGATAAAATTAATATAATGGTATTGGGCAAAACAATTGATAAATAAGAGTCCGATTAGCTGGAAAATGGAGGATATCATGGCCGAGACTAGAAATTTCGCCCTCAGGGACAAGAAGGGCAACGAGATCGGGGTTTTTACGGGAAAGCAGCCCAGACAAGCAGCCTTAAAAGCAGCCAACAGAGGTCATAAGGATATAAGGCTTAGAGAGAGGGGAACTAAGAAAGTCCATATATTTGCGGGGGAGAGGGTTAAGGTAAAGAAACCAAAGGGCGCACCGGCATGGATGCCCAATGAGATCTGGAAGCCAAAGGTAAAGAAGATCGGCGTGGAGAAGCTCGACGAGATCTGATGGTCCAGACTCATTTTTTTTCGATCAGATCGCCTTCTGGTAGTGGCGCTCAATAATTGACCTCCCGCTCTCGGAAAGAGAAAAGCCCATCATCTCCAGAGCATTTTTTGCCTCTCCATCACTATGCAGCAGCACCTCCGCCAGGTCTTGCGGCTCATCTATATCGCAGCCTGCTCGGAAGGATTCGAAGACTGAAAAATTCAGGCATGCCCTTCGGGCGTAGGCCATATGCTCAGGAAAGCTCAGGCCATGATAGCATGTCCGGAATTTCGGGCTGCGAATGAGGATCATATTTGTCCCTCCTCCCCGTCCCGGACAGAGGACAACATCTCCTTGGCAGCTGAGAATCCCGTTTATTTCTTTCTCTCTCAAGAGGGGCAGATCGGCCATTACAATGAGAATATCCGCTGGCCAGTCGAGATCGGCTTCTTGTGATATCAGGGAGTTGAGTGCATCGTTCAGCTCCAGCTCCGACTGCAGAATCTCGACATCTATGCCCAACTCCTCAGCTCTGAACTCTTGCGTGGAGAGGATGGTCGTTCTTCCCTGGCCAAAGACCGCCGCCAGAACATCCCTGAGCATGGCAAATGCAAAGAGCCTCCGCTCTGCCGGCTTGAGAGCTGATGAAAGCCTGCTCTTTCCTTCCCGGGCTTTGAAGGGAATGATCACATGGATCGATTGCAACATATAATGCAATCTCCGAACTGTCAAAATCTCATCTATTCAATCGGGACCGGATTATGTCTTTCTCCTTTGCCCTGAAGAGATCATCTCCAGAGCGGGGATACTTCAGCCCTCGGAAGACCACTGCAGGGGTCAGATCCCCAGCCTCACCCATCAATAGATTGGCAGCAGCAGCGATCTCATCCGCAATCGCCTCCTGGGTGATACTGAGTGCTCTTCCATGTATGTCGAGCTCACCGCGCCAGTCTCGCAGAGCAGCGATGCCCGACCAGCCAACAGCCACACCGGCAACGCCATTGCGGAATGGGCGGCCACAGGTATCGGTGATTATGACGGCACAATCCCTGCCGAGAGCCTGACGCAGCCTCTGGGCGCTGCTGCAGGGATCTTTCGGCAAGAGCAGGATCATTTCATCGCCCACATTGGACTGATCAATCCCGGCATTAACGCCGATATGGCCAAAGTGGGTCACAGTCAAGAGAAATGGTCGCTCGATCAATATATCGCTGGATTCTTCAAAGACCGCCTGCACAAATCTGGGGTCCTTTCCCAGATCGCGGGCGGCCTCTATGGCGTAGCTGCTCGGTTGGTAGTCATCCAGATGCCTCATCCTGCCTTCTGATTTGGCCACGATGGTGCTGGCAAGGCAGATGACATCCCCGTCCTCGATCTCAAAGAGAGACTGGATAAGCGTTGGGATATCGTCTCCTTCTTTTATAATCGGCAGGCCACGGATCAGATAACCCTTTAAAGATGCTGCTGGCTCAGACATAACCTATCGATCCGAAACCTGTAGACTGTAATTCTCTACTGTGGCCGCGAGCCAGATGGCAATCTGCTCAGGCGGTACAACCTGGCCTGAACCAGGAGATCGAGCAGATAAGAGTAGTTAGCAGCGACTATTGCAGTTCGCGCGTCGCTGATCTCTATCCAGGGAAGACCACCATAACCTTCTGCAAACTCCCTCCAGAACAAAGGAGGGAAAAACTCCAGTTGATACTTATGCTCTTCTGTAAAGGTGAGGGTGATCTTCTCCTCCATTCAAGACACCTTGCCCTTCCTCTCCACAACCTCGGCAAAGGCCAGGGTTCCGCTGATCTTCTTGATCTTAGCTCGGACGATCTCCCCTTTTATTGCGCTGGGCACGAAGATGAGATACTTGTCGACCTTGGCTATGCCGTCGCCCTTATTGCCCACAGACTCAATGCGCAGCTCATAGGTCTCTCCCTCCTCGATGACGTCCTTTTGAACCGCTGTCGTTGCCTTTCTCTTGCGCACCGGCCGATGTGCGCCGCAGGCATCGCACTTGAGGGTGAGGACGCGGTCGCTCTTGATGAGATGAGTATCTGGAAGCCTGCACTCTGTGCAGACGACATACTCCTCGAAGTAGGATTCTATCTGGCGGGCGATGGCGGTCTCGCCAAACTTTCCCTGAAAGATCCCCCTCTGTCCCTCGATCTTTCCGGCTGTACCCATCTCCTGGAGAAGATACTTCATAAGGTGTTCCGGATCACGATTCAGAGTATCAGCTATAGCCCCAAAGTTCTCAAGGACGGTGGTCTTGCCCTCATAGAATACCTTCGCAGAAGGTATCACAAACCTCTCCTTGGACTCTCTGTTGGCGGGCATCTTCTTCATGGCCCTATCCAGGCCCGCTAAATAGTCATCCATCCAGATTACCTTATCAGCTCTTGACCGGATTCAACTATGATCTGAATGGGAGTGGGCAGCTTATGTCCGGCTCTGGTCAATGCTTCTTTAGCATCGTTGAGGTACTGAGGGGGTATTCCCAGGGTGAAGAGCTTCTGGCCGGCTTCAACTCTAGCCGCGGTCCCTACCGCTTTGCCGAAGGCCATTCTCATGCCGCTGGATACACGGTCCGCACCTGCGCCGGTGGCTTGCTTGTTCTCGCGAATGACATGATGGGGATATGTTCTGAGCTTGAGGTGGAAGTTGGTCCTGCCCATTTGCTTCAGGAGGTAACGGTTGGCTGCTACTCTTGCCGCTTCCAGGGCGGTGTGCCTGATCTGGCAGGGCTCCATGACAACCAGTGTCAGCTTTAGGGGATAGTCCTCCTGCAGATTCCCCATATCATAGTGAACTACCTTGCTTCCCGGAACGCCCCCCATGTACTTTCTGCGCGTGTAGGGACGTTCATGCCTTCTATACATGCTTGCTGGCTTGCGTGTCAAAACTAATTCCTCCAATAATCCTGAGGTTGGTGCACTATTCACCTTGCTTATAAGGTTTTGGCTAAACGGTGATCGGTATGGAGTGGGAGATCTCGCCGGCCAATGGGGTCTTCATCAGTGAGCCGACCTCCTCGGGGTTATTGGCCAGCACCCACATCAGCTTGACCAGGGCCACCTCGGGCAGCATATCGCCCCCCTCAATTGCACCGGCATCAAGCATATCTCGGCCGGTATCGTATACCCGGTCACATATCCTGCCCCTCAGGCACTGTGAGGTCACGACCACCGGTATATTCTCCTCATTTGCTCTGCCTATTCCCTCTATCCAGTCGGATGCGACGTGACCTAAGCCAGTCCCCTCCAGGACGATTCCCCGGTAACCTTTATCGATATAGTAATGCAGGATCTCTGGAGAGGATCCCGGGGTGTACTTGACCAGACTGCACCTGGGCTCAAGCCTCTCATTCAGCTCCATCTCCACCTCGCCCCGGTGGCAAAAGGAAAGATATGTCTCTACCTTTCTGCTGAGGTAATCGACCCTGCCCAGAGGGTGTTGGTTAATGGTCTGGAAGGCATCCCTACGAGAGGTATGCATCTTGCGAACCCGTGTGCCTCGATGGATGGTACAGTAGTCGTCATTGGTTGTGCCGTGCATGACCACGCTGACCTCGGCGATATCGCTGGTGGCAACGGTAGCTGCACAGACGGCGTTCATGGAGGCATCGCTGCTGGGACGATCGGAGCTCCTCTGGGAGCCGACCAGCACCACAGGAACCGGGGTCTTCAGCATGAAGGAGAGTGCGGCAGCAGTGTACATCATGGTGTCAGTGCCGTGGGTTATGATAACCCCTTCTGCGCCCCTCTCGATCTCCTCTGCCACCGACCGCGCGAGGGCCGTCCAGTAGTCCGAACGCATATTCTCGCTCAGGATCTGGTAGATCACCCGAGCTCGATAGTTGGCGATCTCCTCCAGCTCAGGGATGGCGGAGATGATCTCGCCGGCGGAGAACTGGCTGGTGACTGCTCCCGTCCGGTAGTCGACCTTGCTGGCTATTGTCCCTCCGGTTGAGAGAATGGATACCTGGGCCAGGCCGGGCTTGTCCCTGAGGGGTCTGTCCAATTGCTGGGATTTGATCTCCTTGCCTTTTTCTATGAGCTTGATGTCGCTCTCTCTTGCCTTAAGGCCGATGTTGTAGCCGTTCTTGAGCTTTATGACCACGTGATCCGCACGGCGGGATGGCATGAGAACCCCCTCATAGGAGATGCCGTTCCTCTCCACCAAGACTCTATCTCCCAGATCCATTTCGTCCTCACCAGAATGCAAATTTGCTTCTGTCACTATTGCTCGTATCTAAAAACGTTCCCCTTGGGAGATGGAGGCAGCGGCATGGTATCAGATAGTAAACTACTCCGGCCTAAAGACCGGAGCTTTCAGTAGCCCTGAAAGGACTGCCTTGATGCTTGGAAGTCCTTCCGAGCCTCCAGGCCGGTCTACATAGCGGCCCAAGAAAGCTATATTCTTAGCA
>Ga0228536_1000619_pt1 | contig 57694 bp, 51 predicted proteins | sample SJ1Smetagenome_FD_168611 | JGI IMG/M metagenome (GOLD analysis project Ga0228536, IMG submission 168611) | Enriched culture of PCE-dechlorinating microbial communities from Ithaca, New York, USA - SJ1.S | ecosystem: Engineered > Modeled > Simulated communities (microbial... > Unclassified...
AGATGAAGGCCTCCGTCGACGAGAGGGTCATGGAGGGCGTTGTCCTCGTTCCCCACGGCTGGCCGGAAGAGGGGAACTGCAACAGGCTCACCGACTGCAACGCCCGGGAGCCCATCATGGGATACCCGGAGTGGAAGGGGCTTTTGTGTTCCATACGGAAGGTGTGATATAGTAGAGGCTCGATGATGATCATGTCCCACACCTTCGATGAGTTTGCCGGGATGGTCAAGGCCTTCCACGGCAGTGCCGCCCCGGGCATCATGATCGGGGGGTCCATGGTGGATCTCGCGTACCGCTGTCTGCCAAAGGGCGGGCTCTACGACGTCATATGCGAGACGGCGAAGTGTCTGCCCGATGCGGTACAGATCCTCACCGCCTGCTCCATTGGAAACGGGTGGTTGAAGGTGATGGACACGGGCCGGTTCTCTCTGGCCTTTTACGACAAGTATACCGGCGAGGGGACACGGGTCTTCATCGACCCGGAGAAGCTCGACGCCTGGCCCGAGATACGGGGCTGGTTCTTGAAGCTCACCCCCAAGGCCGAGCAGGACACGGCCCGTCTCATGAAGGAGATAGAGGAGGCGGGGAGCGGGATCTGCTCCGTGGAGAAGATAAATGTCTCCCTCGATCTCGTGAAGAAGAAAAAGGGCGGACCCATCGCCCTGTGTCCCTCCTGCGGGGAGCCCTATCCCTCGGAGCGGGGTTCCTTATGCCCCGCCTGCAAGGGAGAGATGCTGCCCTACGGGTCGGGGCCGCGGGGAGGCGGCCGTATGGATGAATGCCGGTGAGTGCATCGGAGAATAAGAGATAATTGAGAATAGCATTTGTCCACCGCCGCCATGGGGTGGACAAATGCGTTAATGGCAAGGAGAGCGGATGGCGGCAGAAGGGAAAACGCTGCGGATTGATGCTGATGTAAAGGCCGTCCTCGAGAAGAGGGGGATCAGGGAAGAAGATATCCTGAGGGTCCTTGATTTCGCGGAGGAAACGGGGAATGTCTATATCCACCCGGACTCAGGGCATTGCCTTGCCTATTTCACACCGGCGACGACGACCTATTGGATCGAGTTCGGCAGGGAGGGTGGGGCATACAGAATACACAGGGCCTATTCCCACCGCATGGAGATACTGCACGGGTTCAATATGCCTGCGAAGAAGCAGCAGACACTGGACTGGACCTGCACGAAATGCGACAGGAGACTCGAGTTGGCCACGGTGAAACTGAAATACATGGAGGAGACCTTCGGTGTCGATATCCCTGCCTGTCCTTCCTGTCAGCGCATATTCGTGACCGAGGAAGATGCCACCCAGCGGATGGCGCTGGCGGAGAAGATGCTCGAGGACAAGTAGCCCGTGCCATGGACAATGACGAACGAGGGGCACGCCTTCAGAGAATGACCGGCGGGGCTTTGAGGCCCGGCGGATTGACTTTGACGGATAGGGCGCTTGAACTGTGCCGCATACCAGGTAACGGACGGGTACTCGACGCGGGATGCGGCAGCGGTGTGACGCTCAGGCATCTCATGGAGCGCAGCGGGGCGTGGTCCTGCGGTCTCGATCTTTCAATGGAGATGCTCGCCGGGGCCCGGGCGGAGGAATACGAAGGCCCTCTGGTGCGGGGAAAGATGGAGGCAATGCCCTTCAGGGACGGAGTGTTTCAGGCTGTCCTGTGTGAATGTGTTCTCTGCCATACCGAGGCCGAAGCGGTGGTGAGGGAGTTTTCCAGGATCGTGGAAAGAGGGGGCTTTCTCGTGGTTTCGGATCTCTACCGTCTCGCGGGCGGGGAGGCGGCGCCGCAGGGCATGAATATTCTCGACAGGGCCCGGCTGGAGGAATACCTGGTCCGGACCGGTTTCAATATTGTTACCTTTGAGGACAGGACGGCCGATCTCAGAAGGCTGGCAGCGGAGCTTGTCATGTCGGGATGCTCGCTGCCACCGTACTATACGGCCGGCGCCGGGTGCTGGGAGATATCCCATGACTGGCGGGGTATCGGATACTATCTTCTTGTTGCAAGGAGGACCAATGACGACCAGTGCTGACAGTGAAGTGCTCGAACTCAACGAACGTGTGTTGGAGGCGGCGAAGCTCAACGGGATGGGTTATTGCTGCACCCAGATAATGGCCATTATGATGCTTCGGAGGATGGGCCGGGAGAACCCGGACCTCGTGCGGGCCGTGGGGGGGCTGTGCAAGGGCATAGTCGACGCCGGGGAAACATGCGGCGTTCTGTTCGGAGGGGTGTGCCTTATCTCTCTTATCCTGGGGAAGGGCTCCGACGACGAGACTGCCAGGGGCGATCTTCCCTTTGCGATCTATGATCTCGTGCAGTGGTTCGATGACCAGACGAGGGGTCCCTACGGCGGAAAGAAGTGCGTTGACATCCTCACCGTGAGCCCTGACAAGAAGGCCTGTCTCAAGCTGATCGTGGGGACCTACGACAAGGTTCTGTCCGTACTCGAGGCCCATGGGGTGCGCCCCGGGGAAGACGCGCATGGGTGACGCCCCTGCCGCACGGGTGGTCAAAAGGTCTCAGAGTCTCTGTCCCGTTTGCCTCAAACTTGTCGAAGCCATTCTCGTGGAGAGGGACGGAGAGATCTTTCTTGAGAAATCCTGCGAGGGACATGGCAGATGGAGTGTGCCCGTCTGGAGGGGCGAGCCGCGGTATGAGGATTGGACGCGCGAAAAAAGCCCCGCTCATCCCGAGATCCTCTATGGCCGGGTCGAGAGGGGGTGTCCTTTCGATTGCGGTCTCTGCGCGGCCCATCGCCAGTATCCCTGCTCGGTGCTCCTCGAGATCACTAACCGGTGCAACCTCGGGTGCCCCGTCTGCTTTGCCGACACGCCCGGCGCACCCGTGAGCGCCGATGAGCCGGACCTTCAAACCATCGGCTGGTGGTATGATCGGGTCATGGAGGCGGCCGGCGCCTGCAGCATACAACTCTCCGGCGGGGAGCCCACGCTCAGGGAGGACCTGCCGGAAATAGTGACCCTGGGGGTGAAGAAAGGCTTTTCCTTCATCCAGGTGAACACGAACGGGATCCTCATTGCCGGCACGTCAGGCTATGCGAAAAGACTGCGGGAGGCGGGACTTTCCACCGTTTTCCTCCAGTTCGACGGGACCGAGGACGGGATCTACACCGAACTCAGAGGCCGCCCGCTTCTCGACGTGAAGATGGCGGCGATCGAGGCGTGCGGCGCGGCCGGACTGGGAGTGATCCTCGTTCCCACCCTTGCGGCAGGGGTGAACACGGGCGATATCGGGTCCATCCTCCGCCTTGCCGTGAAGCTGAGCCCCGTTGTAAGAGGCGTTCATTTTCAACCCCTCAGTTATTTCGGACGCTACCACGTTGCACCCGAGCCTGCAAGGAGGTTCACCCTTCCCGAGGTCATCACGGCGATCGCCGGGCAGGCGGGTGATCTCTGCGACCGATGGATTTTCCTGCCGCCCGGCACCGAGAACGATCATTGCTCCTTTCACGGCAGTTTTCTGGTGATGCCCGACGGCCGTCTGAAGGCCACATCGCCGTCAGCTGACCTGTGCTGCACGGGGAAAAGTGACGGCAGGGAAGGGCTCCTGCGTACCATTTCCACCGTCGCCCGGCAATGGTCCCCCGCCTCATCCTGCTGTTCGGCAGGCTCACCGGCGAAGGGAGACCTTAGTGCCGGTAAATCCCTGTTCACCGAGGGGGATGTCATCGACCTTGACGCGTTCCTTGAGAGGGGAAGAGACTTTGGTTTCTCCATCTCCTGTATGGCCTTTCAGGACGCCTGGAACATCGACCTCGACCGTCTGCGGGATTGCTGCATCTCCATAATGTCGCGCGACGGCCGTCTCATCCCTTTCTGCGCGTACAATCTCACCAGTGAAACGGGGCGGACTCTCTACCGTGGGCAATGAAGTGCCGAGAACACCCCTCGACCAATGGATCGCCGGGAAGGTCCGCGACAGCGGCAGATCGACTTCACCTATCGTTTCTCGGGAAGACCTCGACCGGTACCAGCATGAACGATTCCGCGAGACCCTGGATTACGCGAGGGGAAAGAGCCCCTTCTATGCGAGGCTCCTGAAAGGTTTTTCCGGCAGGGACCTTTCCTCTCTTGCGGACGTATCCTCCCTGCCTTTTACCGTTGCCGATGATATAAAGGACTCTCCCTTGAGCTTCCTCTGTGTCTCGCAGGACGATATAGCCCGCGTCGTGACCCTCAACACGTCGGGCACGACAGGTGCGTCCAAACGGCTCTTCTTCACCGCCGGAGACCTGGAGCTTACCATCGATTTCTTTCATCACGGCATGTCCACCCTCGTATCCCCCGGGCAGCGCGTGCTCATACTCCTCCCGGGGGAAAAGAGGGACAGCGTGGGCGATCTCCTGAAGAGGGGGCTTGCCAGGATGGACGTGGAGGGAATCGTTCACGGCCCCGTGCGGGAGGTTGACAGGGCTCTGTCGGATATTGTGAGGTTCGACATCGACTGTCTTGTCGGGATACCCACCCAGGTGCTCTGGATGGCACGAAAGGGGGGCAGAGAGATGCCGGCCGGCCGGGTGAAGAGCGTGCTCCTCTCGACGGATTACGTCCCGAAGGCCATCATCGACGAGCTTGGAACGACATGGGGTTGCCCCGTCTATTCCCATTACGGCATGACCGAGACAGGCCTCGGTTTTGCCGTCGAATGCGCGGCCCTGAGCGGTTACCACATCCGCGAAGCGGACTTCTACGTGGAGATCGTGGACCCCGTGACGGGCCTTGTTTGTCCCGACGGAGCGCAGGGGGAGATTGTTTTCACCACGCTCACCCGGAAGGGCATGCCGCTCATCCGGTACCGCACGGGGGATATCGGCCATTTCATGATAGAACCATGTCCCTGCGGCACCGCGCTTTCGCGTCTCGGCCGGGTCTCGGGCAGGTTCGAGGGCAGGGTGCCCGTCGGCAAAGGCCACATCCTTGCCATCCCCGACCTCGACGAGGCCCTCTTCCCCATTCCGGGATTGATCAATTATTCTGTGGAGTTGGTCCGCGGCGGAAAAGACCAGCTCCACCTGTCCCTCTACACCGGCACGGTGGACAACGGTGACCTCGCGGATGCGGCCCGCAGGGCCGCGATGACGGTGCCCGCCCTTCACCAGGCAGTCACGGAAGGCGCCTTGGAAGTCCCTCTCCCCACCTTCACCGCAACAAACCCCTTCACGACAGGGGTGGGGAAAAGAAGAATAATGGTGAAAGAAGAGGGTTAGAACCGTTAGAACCGTTGGACAGGTTGCGGACAATGTTTTCTTCCGCGTCATTCCGATCCTCTTCCACGATTTCCCTTCACAGCCTCAATCCGTCATTCCGGCGAAGGCCGGAATCCTGGAAAGGTCCTGTTGAAGCAGAAAGCCCTCAAAAGGATACTGCCAGAACGGTGGAATGGGGGAGGTATTGTCGGATCTTTCATCGTTCAGTGGTCATCTACTGCCAGTTTCTCCTGGATCCCGGCCTTCGCCGGGATGACGGGGAATGAGGAATGGCGGGATGACGGGGAAAAGGGCTCTGTGAACTCTCCGTTATCGATTCGAATTCGCTTTTTCGGTTCCAACGGTTCCAACGGTTCCAACGGCTCCAACGGCTCCAACGATTCCAACGGTTCCAACGGTTCTAACGGTTCCAACGGTTCCAACGGTTCTAACGGTTTTTCCCCGTCACTTTGTTTATCGTATCTATCCTGTACTGCAGATTGGGGTGGGTGTCGAAGAGGCCTGTCGAGTCGGAGTTCTTTCCCTTCGACGCCGCGTATTGTTTCATCTTCTCCAGGGCGGAAACGTAGTGGTCGGGCGTTAGCCTGAGGAGGTGACACTGGTCGACGACGTCCTTATCCGCCTCCAGTTCCTGCGATCTGCTGTAGCCGCTTGTGACGAGAGGATTGACGATGAGGTTCCCGTAGCCGACGCCGGGGAGGAAGAACCCGGCTATGGTGAATGCCGCCGACGTGGCATCGGAGAGCAGGGAATTCTTCGCCGCGTGGTCGTACTTGATATGGGCGTTCTCGTGAAGAATGATGAGGGCGAGTTCATTGTCGTCACACATCTGCAAGAGGCCCGTTGTCACCACGAGGAAGCCTTTCTTGGTATTCACCCAGGCGTTGGGGACCTTGTCCTCGACCACCGCGAACTGGAAGCGGTAGATGGGATAGGGACTGATGACACCGCGCGAATCAGCGAGGACACGGTCAACCCTCTGATACATCGCGGGATTCTCCTGCGCCTTGACATACTTCACCTTCTGCCCCGCGCACCCCGCCAGCAGAACCACGAAAACAAGGATGGCGACAGAAAAACGGTTCAAGCTGCTCAAACGGTTCAAGCGGTTCCTACTTCTTTTTAAAGACACACGTTATCTCCGTAAGATCGCATTCCTCGTTGCATGGCTCCACGTGCACGATGACATCGGAGAAGGGTATCCGTGCCTTTATCCTGCTCTCGATGCCGTGGGCCAGTGTGTGGGCTTCGTCGATATGAAGCTTTCTGCACGCGAGGAGATGGAAATCGATATACTTGGCGCTCCCGGAATGGCGGGTCCGCAGTTTATGGAACCCGGCCATCGGGAAGGACATCCCGTTGATCGTGTCCCTGATCTGCCGCTCCACCTCATCGTCAAGGCGTGAATCCATGATGCCCGATATGCTGCTCCGGAAGATCCTTATCGCCGAGGCGATGATTATGAGTCCCACAACGACGGCAAAGACAAGGTCAAAGAGGACTATACCGGTGTAATAGGTGAGTATGATCGCAATTATTGCCCCGGAGTTGGAGTAGAGATCGCTCCTGTAGTGGAGCGCGTCGGCCTTGAGGGCGTTTGAACCCGTGCGGTTGCCGACGGTGACGAGGACCGTGGATATGACGAAGCTGAAGACGAGGGAAAGACACATGACTAGAAGGTCGAGGAAAGAATACGATATGGTCCCCTTCCCGAGGAACGTTTGCGCGGCCTTGAAGACTATGAACCCGCCGGACAGGACGATCACCACGGACTGAAAAGTGCCCGCGAGATCCTCCGCCTTGCCGTGCCCGTATCGGTGCTCGTCGTCGGCGGGCTGGGAGGCCTTTCTCACGGCATAGAAGTTCATGGCGGACATGAAGACGTCGAGAAGGCTATCGAGGCCGGAGGAAACCACCGTCATGGAACCGGAATAGAGCCCTATCGTGAACTTGCCGGCGGCAAGAACGAGGGCCGATGCCGCGGCAAGAAGGGCGACCTTCTGTTTGATGTCTATGAGCATGGTTTCATACTATATGAAAAAACCCGGAGATTGTGCAATTTATTTGTCGGGGCCGGCAATGCGGAACGAGGCCGGACAGGGCCTGAAAGCATGAGAAATTGCGGTCCCGTCCGGATGAGTCCGATCTTAAGACATCACCTTTCTGACGAACTCCCTGTCGAGGGGTTTTGTCTTACGACTGACAAGCACGAAAGTGATCCACCCCACGATCTGACCGGGGATGATCGCATGGAGCCCCCCTGCCTTCTGTCCCTCGGCGCCGAAGAGCATGCTCCAGACGAGAACGGTGAGGAACCCGAGGACGGCGCACCATATGGCCCCGGCGGCGGTCCCTCTTTTCCAGTAGAGCCCGCAGACGAGGATGGGAACGAAGGCCGCACAGCTCGCCGCGGCACCGACCATGAATATTTCGGCGATGTTGGCAAGACGGAGATAAGCGAGACACGCCGAGAAGACGATAACGACTATGTTGACCAGCTTTGAGAGAGTCAGCACCTTTTCATCGCTCATTCCCTTCCAGAAGGTCTTCTGGCAGAGGTCGCGGGAGAGGGCAAAGGATGCCTGCAGTGTCGTGCCCGCCATCGTGGACATGGATGCCGCAGCTACGGAGGAGAGCACTATGCCTATCCCCAGGGAGGGCATGATGGTCTTTATGAGCATGGGCATCACCTTGTCGGTGTGTATGCCGGGGCCGAGGATGAGCTGTGCCATTGGTCCGGCGTAGTAGATGCCATAGACGATGATGAAGCTCCAGATCGTGACAATCGGTATCGCCCAGTTGATCGCCTTCGCGTCACGGGCAATGAACATGTAGTGGACGATCTGGGGCATTCCCCATGGTATGAGGCTTGTAACGATGCAGACGGATATGAGACCCCACCAGGATATCCTTCCCGGCATGGTGACGTAGACGTCTCCAAGCCTGCTGCCGAGTTCCTCGTAGCCTGAGACGAACCCGGTCGTTGAATAGACATAGAGAAAGAGAAGAAGGATGCCGAAGAACATGACAATGCCCTGGAGGAAGTCGTTGTAGATGGTCGATACTATCCCGCCCGTCGTAACGTAGAAGCCGATAACGAAGATTACGATGATAAGCGCCCAGACAAAGGGGATATGAAAAAGCACCTCGAATAGGCGGGCCGTCCCGGTGAGGACGGCAACGGTGTAGGCTATCATCGAGAAGGCGACGACCACGGCCAGAATGGGGCGCAAGGTCTCGGATCGGTACCGCTTCACGATCATTTCCGTGACCGTGAAGGCCCCGAACTTCTCCTGGAGCTTTCTGACCTTCTTGCCCAGGACCACCCAGACAAGATAGGTCATGAAGAATATGTTCGATGCGGCGACCCACATGAGGGACGTGCCCACATCATAGGCCTTTCCCCCGAATCCGATGATGAGTGTCGCGCTGTAGCAGGTGGCGCCGAAGGCGAGGGCTACCGCCCAGGAACCCATGGAATGGCCGGAGGTGTAATAGCTGTCGGCGCTCTTGATCTTGCGCATGCCCCAGATGCCGATCGCCACGTTTGCCGCAATATAGATGACGAAGATGATGATTGCCGTAGGAATGTAGCCTTCGAGGCCGGGAACGTAGTTCTGCATATCTGTCTCCTTCACAGGTGCCGTATGAGTTGGAAAGTGCGGATTTTCGGTATTCCCTTAAGGGAAATGCTGCGGATGCTGCCGGGCCGTTGTTTCAGTCGTCGATCCTGTCTACCTTCCAACCCTCATCTTTGGCTGCGAATGCCGTGACGAGTGAAAGGGCGACGGTAATAAGTCCCACTACGTACGCCAGAAAGACACCCCAGCTCAAGCCGAATATCATGATCGAACCTCACCTTTTTATATGCTGTGTTTGGATGCGCACCGGGGCTCGGTACATCCGGCAACCCTCGCGCCAAAATCCAACATCACTATACGTTCCCTCAGACTCTCCCACTCACCCAATGTGCCGAACCAACCCAAACCATACACGAACACGCAAAGATCGACACCCGCCTTCTCTGCCCTTCCACCTCCCGCAAGAAATCACCCCCCCACCCGCTTTCATGCGTCCTATACGTCCTATAATGTCCTATACGTCCCATATGTCCTATAGGTCCTATAAATCCTATAGGTCCTACAACAACGAGCTTCCTGTCAGGGATAAAGGTGAGGCTATTCTTTTGCTCTTGCTATGGTTGGTGCAGGTCTACCGTGGCAGGCGGAAAGTCCGTGTTGGGGTAGAAGGGAAGCGCCTTGGACATGAATTCGATCCAGATGGGCAGCGCCGTTGTTCCGCCCGCTTCCTTGGCGCCGAGGTTGGTCTTCTTGTCGTACCCAACCCAGACGGCGCAAAGAAGGTTGGGTGAGAAGCCGATGAACCAGGCGTCGCGGAAGTCATCGGTGGTCCCAGTCTTGCCTGCAAGGTAGTAGGGCATCTTCGCGGCGGCCCGGGCGGTGCCGTGTTTTACGACACCCTTCATGATGTCGACGAGGGTGTAGGCTATCTCGGGTGTGACGATGGGCTCTTCCACGGCCTGCTCGCGGTAGCGCTCTTCCCCGTCCATGGTGGTGATGGCCCTGACTGATATGGGCTGGACGTATGCTCCTCCCCGGGCAAAGGTGGCGTAAGCCGCGGCGAGTTCGATGGGGGCTATCTCGGTGGTACCGAGTGCAAGGGAGAGGTTCGGCTCGAACCTGCTTGTAATATGGAGCTGTTTGGCCATGTCGATGACATTCTCGAGGCCCACCTGTTCCAGGAGGCGGATCGTTGCCGTGTTGAGGGACAGTTCGAGTGCCTTCCGCATGGTTACGTCACCGTGGTACTCGTTGCGGTAGTTCCGGGGATTCCAGATGGCGCCCGTGTAGGGGTTCGTGTAGGAAAGCGGGGAATCTCTGAGTGTGGTGCCGGGTTCAAGCCCCTGTTCCAACGCTGTGAGGTAGATGATGGGCTTGAAGGAGGAACCGGGCTGTCTTTTGGCCTGCACAGCCCTGTTGTAAGGGGATTGGGAGAAATCCCGCCCGCCCACGATGACCTTCAGTTCTCCCGTCTTGACCTCCATGGCGACGAGGGCGACCTCAGGGAGCTCCTTGACCTCCGGATGACGTTTCTTGTAAGCCTCCATGCCTTTCTCTATGGCCTCGTAAGCGTACTGCACCATCTTGAGGTTCATCGTGGTCTTCACGTTGAAGCCGCTGGTGAACACGTCCTGGGCGTGCTCCACGTACTCTTCGAGCACCTGCTTCACGTACTCGGTGAAATATCCCGTTCTCTTTTCGTATGTCTTGAAGGGTGCGATGGCGAGTGTTGTCTGGACGGCCTTCTCGTAGCTTGCCTTGTTGATGAAGCCCGCCTCGTACATTTTCCTGAGGACCGTATTGCGCCGTTCAACAGTCCGGGCGGCGTTCTTGTAAGGAGAGAGGCGGGAAGGGGATTTGGTGAGTGCCGCCAGCATGGCCGACTCCTCCAGCGTAAGCTCCTTCGCCTTCTTGTGAAAGTAGGTATACGCGGCCGCCTCCACCCCGTGCGCGCCCTCGCCGAGGTAGATGAGGTTGAGATACATGCCGAGTATCTCGTCCTTGGAATAGGTCCTCTCTATCTGGATGGCGAGGATGGCCTCCTCGATCTTGCGCTTGTACGTCCGCTGGGGCGTCAGATACAGATTCCGGGCAAGCTGCTGGGTGATAGTGGAAGCCCCTTCCGTGATGCCCTTGCTCATGACGTTTCTCAGGAAGGCTCGCCCGATGCCGCGGATGTCGACGCCGAAATGGTTGTAGAACCGCACATCCTCGATGGCGACGAAGGCGAGCCTCAGGTGTTTCGGCATTTCCGTCAGCGGGATGGGTATCCTCTTTTCGACGAAAAGTTCCGCAAAGAGGGTTCCGTCATCGGAATAGAGCCTGGTGGCTGACTTGGGCCGATAGCTTTCGAGCTGTTTTACATCGGGGATCTCGAGGTAGTTCACAAGGCCATAGCCGAGGCCAACCCCGAAGATCATGGGCAGCATGACGAGGATGACGGTGAACTTTATAATCCTTGAATACATCCGGGGGTTATTATACTGTATATGATTCATGTTATCAAACAGGATCAGGGTTATCGCCATAGGCGGACCCACGTGCACTGGTAAATCGGACCTCGGCGTCACGGTGGCGGAAGGCCTGCGAGGCGAGATCGTCAACGGCGACTCCATGCAGGTGTACCGCTATTTCGATATAGGGACGGCGAAGCCCTCGGCCGCGGCCCGCGCAAGGGTGCCTCACCATCTTGTCGACATCGTGGACCCCGACGAGGAGTTTAACGCGGCCCTCTTCCGGGATGCGGCCGACAGGGCCATCTCCGACATCAGCTCACGGGGTGCCGTGCCCGTTATCGTCGGCGGCACGGGACTCTACCTGAAGGCCCTTCTTTACGGGCTCTTCCCGGCGAAGAGGGACGACGCCCTCCGCGAGCGCCTCGGCGCCGAACACGTCCGGGACCCCGTCGCGTTCTACGACAGGCTCAAGGCCGTCGACCCCGCGTATGCCCTTCGGATAAGCTTCAGGGACCGCGTGCGGGCGGTGCGGGCTATGGAGGTGTATCTTCTCGGCGGGAAGCCGTTCTCGGAACTCGAGAAGGAACATGGCTTTCGTGAGGCGCGGTACGATCTGTTAAGCATCGGCCTTACGGCACCGCGCGAGGAACTCTATCGCAGGATCGACGAGAGGGTTCTTGACATGCTCTCCCGGGGTCTCGTGGACGAGGTCAAGGGCATTCTGGCACGGGGTTATGATGAAGGGTCGAAGCCGTTTTCGAGCATCGGATACCGTGAAATCCTGCGGTATCTTAGTGGTTCCATTGAATATGAAGATATGGTAAAAGATATACAGAAAAACACCCGACGCTATGCCAAGAGGCAATTCACCTGGTTTGCAAAAGAGAAAGACATGCGATGGTTCGAATATCCCCGTGAGACGGACAGGATCATCGAAACGGTATCGGAGTTCGCGGGTCGATGGAACTTAAGAACATCATAGAGGCGGTCCTCTTTTCGTCGCCAAGGCCGGTGACGGTGAAACAGGTCGTGCGGCGCCTCGGGGAATTTCCCCCCGAGGAGATCGAGAGCGCCTTTCGCGCTCTTGTCGCGGAGTTTTCCGACCCCGGACGGTCCATCGAGGTGGCTGAGGTCGCCGGCGGTTTCCAGATGAGGACCAAGGTCGCCTACCGCGACTGGGTCAAGCGTTTCGTTCGGGAAAAGGACGTGGGGCTCTCGCGGTCGATGCTCGAGACGCTGTCGATCATCGCCTACAAGCAGCCCGTCACAAAGAAAGAGATCGATGTTGTGCGCGGTGTCGATTCGGCGCGGGCCATTAAGCACCTGCTGGAGAGAAGGCTCATCGAGATCGCCGGGCGAGATGGTGAGGCGGTCAAGCGCATGGTGTTCGGGACGACACAGAGGTTTCTCGAGGTTTACGGGTTAAAGAGCCTTGAAGATCTGCCGACATATAAGGAGATAGAATCGCTCGAAGGATAGGAGGACATCATGGACATATCTGAATTGCTGCGTTTCGCCCTCGAAAGCGGAGGCTCGGACCTGCACATCAGCGCCGGGGAACCCCCCGTGATCAGGATACACGGCGAAATGACGAAGGTCGACCTGCCGCCCCTCGATAAGGAAGACGTGCACAATATGATCTATGACATACTGAGCGACTTCCAGCGGAAGGTCTTCGAGGAACACCTTGAGCTCGACTTTTCCTTCGGTCTTGGTGACCTCGCCCGTTTCAGGGTCAACGTCTTCAAGCAGCACCGCGGCGAATCGGCCGTTTTCAGAACCATTCCCAGCAAGATACCCACCTTCGAAGAGCTTAATCTCCCCAGGGTATTCAAGGACATAGCGGGTCTGGAGAAGGGCCTTGTCCTCGTAACGGGACCCACCGGCAGCGGGAAATCGACGACTCTCGCCGCGATAATCGACTTCATCAACGATACCGTGAAAGAGCATATCCTCACCATAGAGGACCCCATCGAGTTTGTCCACAACTCCAAGAAGTGTCTCCTCAACCAGCGCGAACTGGGGCCGCATACGAAAAGCTTTTCCAATGCCTTGAGGAGCGCCCTGCGTGAGGACCCCGACGTCATACTCGTCGGCGAAATGAGGGATCTCGAAACCATCCAGCTTGCCCTGACGGCGGCGGAAACGGGCCACCTCGTCTTCGCCACCCTCCACACCAGTTCCGCCCCGGACACGGTGGACAGGGTCATCGACGTCTTTCCGGCGGGCCAGCAGAACCAGGTGCGCTCCATGCTCTCCGGTTCCCTTCAGGCTGTTATCTCCCAGGCCCTTTTCAAGAGGCGCGACGGTAAAGGGAGGGTCGCCGGCTTCGAGGTCATGATCGCCACCCCGGCCATAAGGAACCTCATAAGGGAGAACAAGATCGCCCAGATACCCTCCATGATCCAGACAAGCAAGGGGATCGGCATGCAGACCATGGAAGCGGCCTGCAACGACCTTATCGCCAAGAACCTCGTAACGAGGGATGAGGTGTCATTCTATCTGAGCAGCTCAATGAGGTGATCCGTGGACATCATCAATGAGTATCTGAAGTACATGGTCGAAAAGGACGCGTCGGACATCTACTTCACCGTGGGAGTCCCACCGGCGTTCCGCATCGAAGGCATCGTTTCCCTTTACGGAGACAGGGCGCTCACCGCGGAGGACACGAAGAGCATCGCCTACGCCATCATGAACGAGCGGCAGCGGGTGAAGTTCGAGGAAGAGATGGAGATGAACCTGGCGATCTTTCAGCCTGAATACGGCAGGTTCAGGGTGAATATCTTCCGGCAGAAGAGCTTCATCGGCATCGTCATACGCCAGATCAAGCTTACGATCAAGACCATCGATGACTGGGGGCTGCCCGCCATCATGAAGGACATATGCATGTCCAAGCGCGGCCTCGTGCTGGTCGTCGGCGCCACGGGAAGCGGCAAGTCGACGACCCTGGCGGCCCTTATCGACTACCGCAATTCCAATCAGCCCGGCCACATCATCACCATCGAGGACCCGGTGGAGTTTGTTCACCAGCACAAGATGAGCGTCGTCACGCAGAGGGAGGTGGGCTTCGATACCTTGAGCTTCTACAACGCCCTCAAGAACACCCTGCGGCAGGCGCCGGACGTCATCCTCATCGGTGAGATCAGGGACGCGGAGACGATGGAGGATGCCATAACCTTTGCCGAGACGGGCCACCTGTGCCTCGCCACTCTCCACGCGAACAACGCCAACCAGGCCCTCGAGAGGATACTCAACTTTTTCCCCATCGAGCGCCATCTCCAGATCTACATGCAGCTTTCCCTCAACATCCGGGCCATCATATCCCAGAGGCTTATCCCCACAGTGGAGGGCAAGCGTGCGGCGGCTATCGAGATCCTTCTCGACAGCCCGAGGGTCAAGGACCTTATCCTGAAGGGCGAGATCACCCTCCTGAAAGAGACCATGGCGGAGTCCTATTTTGAAGGTATGCAGACCTTCGATCAGCATATCTTCGATATGTATCAAGCGGGTCTTCTGGATCTCAACAACGCCATCGCCTACGCTGACAGCCCGAACGACGTCAGGCTCAAGATAAAGATGGCCGAGATGAAGCCCGACGACGCAGCGGAAAAAAGGGATTCGGGGCTGAAGCTGAAGCTCTAGAGGCGGCTTGAATCGCTTGAACCGCTTGAACCGTTAGAACCGGTTGAAGGGTTGGGGATGTTACTGGATGCAGCGCGTCTTTGATCGGCTGGAGGGCAGACCTTGGGGCGTAGAGCTTGTCCATACTTTACCGGCTTTCTGGTAACAGCCGTTGTCCTCGTTATTCTTTTTGTTTTTTCGGTGCATCCTCTTGAGGCAAAGCGGGCGGTGCGTGTGGCCGCGGAGCCTAATCTTCCCATGGCATCCGTGAACGACAGGGGCGAAGGGGAGGGTCTGTTCATGGACATCCTTCGCTACGTGGCGCACTACGAGGGATGGGCTGTTTCCTACGTCTCCTGCGACTGGGAGCACTGTCTGGAAATGATGAGGAACGGGAAGATAGACCTCCTCGCGGCCATAGCTTTTTCAGAAGACAGGGCCGGGTATGCGGATTTCACGGGCAACAGCATCGTCTCGAACTGGGGCCAGGTCTACGCGGTGCGGGGGGAGAGTGTCGATTCCTTCATGCAGCTCGAGGGAAAGCGTCTTGTCGCGGTAAAGGGTGATACCCACAACATCGCGCTGCGCGACATGCTTTTTCGGTTCGGGGTGACGGCTGAATTCGTTGAGGTGGGCAATTACGAACAGGTCTTCCGGGAGTTGAAGGCGGGCAGGGCCGATGCCGGGGTCGTCAACCGGTTCTTCGGTCTTCTTCATGAAGACGCCCATGATGTCCGCCGCACGAATCTCATCTTCAACCCCATCGAACTGAGGTTTGCCGCCCCGAAAGGAAAGAGCCCGGATCTCATCGCTGCCCTCGACCGCTACATTGAGACCCTGAAGACCGACCGCAATTCTCCCTACTACTATTCTCTGAGACGGTGGACCGGCATTGCAGGCAGGAAGGACTACCCGGCCTGGGTCAGGTGGGCTGTAGTCTCGGTGATAGCCATTGCCTGCCTTGTCCTGTTGCACAACCTCATACTGCGCATGCGCGTCAAGTCACGAACGGCCCGGCTGGAGAAGGAGATCCTGGAGAGGGTGCAGGCGGATGAAGCCCTGCTGAGGGAAAAGGACAGGGAGCTGGCCCTGACAGAGAATGCTCCTTTCGGCATGGTAATGATCGCCGGTGACGGCACGTACAGGTATGCAAACCCGAAATTCACGGAGATGTTCGGCTATACCCTGAATGACGTTCCCGACGGCAGGACGTGGTTCAGAAAGGCATATCCGGACCGCGAGTACAGGCACCGGGTGATAGGGGCATGGCTCGACATGGTGGAGAGGTTCACTCCGGGCGAGAACAGGGCCTATGAGAACAGGGTCATCTGTGCCGATGGAGCGGAGAAGATAGTCAATTTCACACCTGTCAGGCTTCACGACGGGGAGATACTGATAACCATGGAGGACATCACGGCGCGCAGGATGGCCGAGAATCAGCTGGTGAAGTACCGGAACCATCTCGAGGAGCTGGTGGCGGAAAGGACGGCCGAACTGGAGGTAGCCAGGGAGAGAGCGGAGTCCGCCGACCATCTGAAGTCGGCTTTTCTGGCCACCATGTCCCACGAGCTTCGCACGCCGCTCAACTCCATCATCGGATTCACCGGGCTTCTGGTCCAGGGACTCGCGGGGCCGCTCAACGACGAACAGCGCAAACAGCTCGGCATGGTGCAGACGAGTTCCCGCCATCTCCTCGATCTCATCAACGACGTCCTCGACATCTCCAAGATCGAGGCGGGTCAACTCGACATCGAGGCGGAGTCCTTCGACCTCATGGCCTCCATCGACAGGGTGGTGGGTCTCGTTACGCCGCTGGCCGAGAAGAAGGGCCTCGCCCTCTCCCTCAGGACGGCCGGAGAAATAGGGACCTTCGTCGGGGACAGGAGGCGGGTCGAGCAGATCATCATAAACCTCGTTAACAATTCGATCAAGTTTACCGAAAAAGGGTTTGTAGAGATATCCTGCGCGGCGCGGGATGGGGATGTGGTCCTGACCGTGCGGGATTCAGGGATCGGCATAGACGCCGGGGACCTGGACAGGATATTCAATCCCTTTCAACAGGTGGACACCGGGCTGTCCCGCAGGCACGAAGGCACGGGGCTCGGCCTGTCCATCACCAGGAAGCTCGTCGATATGATGGGTGGTCAGATCAGCGTTCAAAGCGTCATCGGTGAAGGCAGCACCTTCACCGTTGTTTTCCCGGCGCAGAGGAAGGAGGAGGCATGAAGGACGGGATACTGGTGATCGAGGACAACGAGCAGAACCTGTATCTCATGAGATTCCTTCTCGAGAAGAACGGGTTTCGCGTGGTGGAGGCGACAAGCGCGAAAGAAGGGATAGACAAGGCCCTCTCGCCGGGGCTTTGCGCCATACTGCTCGACATACAGCTGCCCGACATGGACGGATACGGCGTTGCAAGGGAACTGCGCAGCCATGATGAATTGAAGACCATGCCCATCATAGCGGTGACATCCTACGCCATGACCGGAGACAGGGAAAAGGCGCTCGAGGCGGGTTGTTCGGGATATATTGAGAAACCCATCGATCCCGAGACCTTCGTTGACGACATGAAACGCTGTTTTGGCGGCCAGGGGAAGGAGACCACGTGAAGATCCTTATCGCCGACGACAACACGGACAATCTCTACTATCTGGAGGTCATGCTTAAAGGCGCCGGCCACGAGGTCATAAGCGCCCGCAACGGCCGGGAGGCGCTCGACCGCCTGTCCGGGACCCGGTGTGACCTCATCATCTCCGATATCCTGATGCCCGCAATGGACGGGTTCCAGCTGTGCCGCGAGTGCAAGAAGAGGGAAGACCTCGGCGCCACCCCTTTCATCTTTTACACCGCCACGTACACCGACGAGAAGGACAGGAAGCTGGGGCTCGGCATCGGCGCCGACGAATACCTCATCAAACCGATGGAGCCCGACAAGCTTCTCGGCGCTATCGACAGGGTCTTGGCGGCAGCGGTTGGGAGGCGCGGGGAGGCCTTTGCCGACGAAGAGGACTATCTGACGGAGCACAACAGGCGGCTCATTGCAAAACTGGAAAAGAAGATGGCCGCACTGGAGGAAAGTACGCGGGAGTTGGAACGGGAGGTGGTCGAGAGACGACAGGCCGAGGAGCTCATCAGGGAGAGCGAGGAGCGCTTCCGGACCATCTTCGACACGGTGAGCGATGCCATCTTCCTGCAGGATATCGATACGGGCCTCATCGTCGAGATGAACCGCGTCACCTGCGACATGTTCGGCTATGACCGGGGCGAACTCAAGAACCTCAGTCTGGAGGGGCTTTGTTCCGAGGATCTTATCCGTTACACGCCCGGGGATATGAGGGAACTGATGACGAAGGCGAAGGCCGGTGAGCCCCAGTTCTTCGAGTGGAAGATTCGGGACAGGGAAGGAAGGATACTCTGGGTCGAGATACTGATGAAACCGGTCCGTCTCGGGACTGCGGACAGAATGCTCGTCGTAATACGGGACATTCAGGCGCGCAAGACCGCCGAGGAGGCCCTCAACAATGAAAGGCTCAAGCTCAGGATACTCTCCGACAACGCGCCCTTCGGCATGGTGCTGATCGACAATAAGGGCCGCTACACCTACATGAACTCGAGGTTCAGGGACATGTTCGGATACGACCTCAGCGACATCCCCGACGGAAGGACCTGGTTCAGGAGGGCCTACCCGGACGACAGGTTGAGGCAGGAGGCGATCAAGACCTGGAAGGAGGAGATCGGCGGCCTGTCGCGGGGAGAGAGGAAGCTCAAGGTCTTCGCCGCCACCTGTGCCGACGGCTCGCAGAAGATGGTCAATTTCATCCCCCTGAAGCTTGCTTCCGGTGATTACCTGGTGACCTGCGAGGACATCACGGAGCTCAAGAAGCTTGAACGACAGCTGCACCAATCACAGAAGATGGAGGCCATTGGCAGTCTTGCGGGAGGGATCGCCCACGATTTCAATAACATCCTCACCACGCTGATGGGGTATGCCGGCCTTTTGCAGATGGAGATGGACAGGCACGATCCCCTGGGGCTCTATGTCGATCAGATCATCTCGGCCTCCCAGAAGGCGGCGAACCTGACCCGGAGTCTTCTCGCCTTTTCGAGACAACAGCCCATTGTCCTCAATCCTGTGAACATCAACGATACAATAAGATCGACGGAGAAGCTCCTCAAGAGGCTGCTGACGGAAGACGTGGACTTCCGTGTATCCCTTCAGCCTGAAGGCATGGTCATCATGGCCGATGCCACCCAGATCGACCAGATACTCTTCAATCTTGTCGCCAACGCACGTGACGCCATGCCGAAAGGAGGGAAGCTCCTTATCGCGACATCGCAGACCGACATCGACGAGAGGTTCGTCCATACCCACGGTTATGGAAAGCCCGGCGCGTACGCGATGGTGATCGTCTCCGACACCGGAACGGGAATGGATGAGGCGACGAAGGAGAAGATCTTCGATCCCTTCTTCAGCACGAAAGAGGTGGGCAGGGGCACGGGGCTCGGCCTGTCCACCGTCTACGGTATTGTGAAGCAGCACGACGGGTTCATCAACGTTTACAGCGAACCGGGCAAGGGCACGACCTTCCGCATATATCTCCCCCTCGTTGGCTTCGAGGTGCCGCGTGAGGAGCCACCCGAGCCCGTGATGCAGAGGGGCACGGAGACCATCCTTGTGGCCGAGGACAATGCCGACCTGAGGCGCCTCGTGACGAAGGTCCTTGTGAGGCATGGATACAGGACGATAGAGGCCGTCGATGGCGAGGACGCAATTGACAAGCATGGGAAGAACAGGGGGATAGACCTGATCATAGTCGATTCCGTCATGCCGAAGAAGAACGGGAGAGAGGTCTACGAAGAGATAAGGAAGGTCGATCCCGGGGTCGCCTTTCTCTTCACCAGCGGTCATACGAGGGACACCATTCTGAATCGCGGCATCGCCGACTCCGAATTCGACTTCCTCCCCAAACCCATAGCCCCCTTCGAATTGCTGCAGATGGTGAGGAAGGTGCTGGACAGGAAGAAGACGGCTTGAACCGCTTGAGCCGCTTGAACCGCTTGAACCGCTTGAACGGCTTGAACCGTTGGAATCGTTAGGATCGTTAGGATCGTTGGAATCGTTGGATTGTTTGAGGGGAAGAAGGGGCTTGAATCGCTTGACAGGATGTTGACAAAGTCATTTCTGAAGACGGTTCACGTTCTGTTGTCATTCCGGCGAAGGCCGGAATCCAGGAAATACAAATGGGTTAGAAGAACCGCTGGATTCCGTACCAAGCCCCGGATCACGAAAAGAGGAGTCTGTCAACAGTCCGTCAAGCGATTCAAGCCGCCTCTAATAAAGAATTGAGGCTGACAACTATGAAGAAGAGCTGTGTCGTTGTGTTCGTGTTGTTCGTTGTGTTTCTGGTGTCTGTTCTGGTGCCGGTTTCTGATGTTTTCGCCGAGGAGACGGCCATTGCCTTTCCCGTTGAGGGGAAGAGGGCGATGGTTGTGACGGGGCAGGAGCTGGCGACGAAGGAGGCGCTGCTTGTCCTTAAGAAGGGAGGGAATGCCGTCGATGCGGCGGTGACCGCGGCCTTCGTCATGGCCGTTACCCTGCCCAGGGCGGGCAATATCGGCGGGGGCGGGTTCATGCTCATCCACAACGCCGCGACGAAGGAGGTCATTGCCCTCGATTTCTGGCAGAAGGCGCCCGCCGCGGCATCGCGCACCATGTTCGTCAGGGACGGGAAGGCGGATGCGAAGCTCAGCCGCGAAAGTTACATCGCGGTGGCGGTGCCGGGAACGGTGGCGGGTCTCGCCTTTGCGCTCGGGAAGTACGGGACCATGTCCCTTGGAGAGGCCTTGAGGCCGGCGATCAGGTACGCGGAGAAAGGATTCTTCATGACCTCCGGCCTTTCCTCGGATATCAAGTCCTATGAGAAACCGCTCAAGGCCCGTCCCGGATCGGCGGGGATATTCTTCAAGCCGTCGGGCGGGTACTACGAGGCAGGCGACCTGTTTGTCCAGAAGGACCTTGCCCGGACGTTGAAGGCCATCGCGAAGGGAGGCCCGGACGTCTTCTACAGGGGGGAGATCGCCGCGAGGATAGCGAGACAGATGAAGGAGAACTCCGGCCTCGTGACGAAAGAGGACCTTGCCGCCTACGAGCCGGTGGTCCGCAAACCCGTCTACACGACCTACCGGGGCCATGGCGTGTACTCGATGTACCCACCGAGTTCGGGCGGCGTCTGCATCGCCGAGACCCTCAATATCCTGGAGAAGTTCGACCTCGCCCGTGCCGGGCACAACAGCGCCGCGGGCATACACCTTATTGCGGAGGCGATGAGGCGCGCCTTCGCCGACCTTTTCGTCTACGCCGGCGATCCCGATGCCGTCTCCATCCCCGTCAGGGGGCTGACGTCGAAGACATACGGAGCGAAGCTGGCGGAGGGTATCGATCCCGCGCGGGCGACCCCGAGCAGCAAGATACGCTCGGGGGACGCGAAGGTCTACGAGAAGGACGAAACGACCCATTTTTCCATCGTCGACGGGCAGGGCAACGCGGTGTCGGCCACGTACACCCTCAACGGGAACTTCGGCAGCGGAATAGTCGTCGATGGCGCCGGATTTCTCCTTAACAACGAGATGGACAACTTCAACTCCAACCCCGGCAAGCCCGATGGCGCCGGGATCATCGAGAGTGAGGCCAACGCCATTGCCCCGAACAAGAGGATGATAACGGCCATGGCCCCCACGATGGTTTTCCGGCAGGGGAAACTCCTTCTCGTGACGGGCAGCCCCGGCAGTTCCCGCATCATCTCGACGGTCCTCCAGGTCATCCTCAACGTCATCGACCACAGGATGAACATCCAGGAGGCGGTCAACGCCCCCAAGGTCCATCATGAATGGATGCCCGACGAGCTGCGCATCGAGAAAGGGATAAGCCCCGATACGGTGAAGATCCTGGAACAGATGGGCCACAACGTGGTCTTAAGAGGCCCCATGGGCTCGGCAACAAGCATCCTCATCGACCAGGCCACCGGGAAACGATACGGCGCGGCGGATCCGAGGAGGGAGGGACTGGCAGAGGGATACTAAAGACGGCTTAAACCGCTTGAACCGCTTGAACGTTAAACAATGAACAGCCAGCCCTGCCATTACCTCTGACCGGGTCCGTCAATCCGTAAACCAGACATACTGAGGATGGGTTTTTTCGTTCAAGCGGTTCAAGCGGTTTAAGCGGTTCAAGCCCGCGTTTTGTCTATGTTCCATAGATAAAATGCGGATGCCTCGAGCGTGCTTGTGAGCATGTAGGCCTCTTCGAGGCTTTGGCCGCGGGCGAAGCTGCCGTGGGATCTGACGAGGATGACCCGGTTCGTCTTCATGAGATCGCTTACGGCACGGGCCGCGTCTTCGGAGGCGGTGGGGTTGCGAGGGGAGGCGACGGGGACGCGCCCCAGGTGATAGCCCCCTTCGACGTCGACGGGGACGAGCTCTCCGCTCATGGAAAGCAGGGTCGCGTAGGGCGGGTGGGCATGGACCACGGCTCCGGCGCCGGTGGTGACGTAGATGGCGCGGTGGATGATGTATTCCGACGAGGCGAGGAGGATGGCGGGGTCGTCGGAGTGCTCCATGTCCACTTCCACGATATCGGGAGGCGAGAGACGGCTCGTCATGGCCCCCTTTCGCGTGATATACACCCGCGAACCTTCCCGCACACTGATGTTCCCCGCATGGGAGCTTACAAGCCCCCGAAGGAACATGTCGCGCCCGATCTCGATGATCTGCCCTATTTTCGCATCGTCAGCTATGGCACCGTCCTTTCTGTAAGTTTTTAGCACAGATGGGCGAGGCCGTGGAAGGCTTATCTTTGGGGCGCTGAGGGTGAGGTGGGAGGGGGGGATAGGACCTATAGGACAAGATAGGACCAATAGGACATATCGGACCTATAGGACAGCATAGGACCTATAGGACACAAGGAGACTGGTGCCGGACACAGCGCCATCGATCAGTCCTATAAGTCCTATAGCGTCCTATTTGTCTTATTGGTCTTATAGGTCCTATGCTGTCCTATAGGTCCTATCCCTTTCCCCCGCTCCCACCAGGCCGCGATCCGTGGGCCTGCCGAAGGCGGGAAGGCGAGAGGCAAAGCCTTCCCCTTTTCGGCTTGAACGGCAGGGTGCATTGTTTTATACTCTGCGCAGTGAAGCACTCTTTGATAGGGCCGGATACTACACGTGAAAGAAGGAGATAATAATGCCTGATATCGACGGGATAAAGGAAGCGAAGAATTTCTATACGGACAGGCCGCAGACATGTGAGGGGTTCTTTCTGAAGGGGTCGAATTCGCTGGACTGGGGCATAAAGAACAGGCTGGCGCGGATATTCAACCCTCAGTCGGGGCGGACGGTCATGCTTGCCATAGACCACGGGTATTTCCAGGGTCCGACGACGGGTCTCGAAAGGGTGGACATCAATATTCTCCCCCTCGCTCCCTACGCGGACACGCTGATGTTGACGCGGGGCATCCTGCGCAGCGTCGTTCCGCCGTCGACGTCGAAGGCAATAGTTCTGAGGGTATCCGGTGGGGCGAGCATCCTCAAGGAGCTCTCCAACGAGGACATTGCCGTCGACATCGAGGAGTCCATACGGCTCAACGTGTGTGCGATGGCCGTTCAGGTCTTCATCGGGGGGGAGTACGAGAAGGAGTCCATCATCAACATGACGAGGATGGTCGACATCGGCAATCGCTACGGTATCCCTACTCTCGCCGTCACCGCGGTGGGGAAGGACATGGCCCGGGACGCCAAGTACTTCCAGCTTGCCTGCCGTATCTGCGCGGAGCTTGGCGCCCATTACATCAAGACCTACTACGTGGAAAAGGATTTCGACACCGTCACGGCCTCCTGCCCGGTGCCCATCGTCATGGCGGGCGGCAAGAAGATACCCGAGCTCGACGCGCTGACAATGGCGTACAACGCGGTGCAGCAGGGGGCGTCGGGTGTGGACATGGGGCGGAACATCTTCCAGTCCGACGCGCCCGTTGCCATGATACAGGCGGTCGGTGCCGTGGTGCACCAGAACATGACCCCGGCCGACGCCTTTGACCTGTACAGGAGTCTCAAGGAAAAGGGTTGACGGAAGACCGATCGACGGGGGATAGACATTAAAGTCTCTTACTGGTACAACAACCGGGACATACGCATAGAAGAAGTCCCCATGCCTGTTCCCGGCCCGCGGGAGATGGTGGTGAAGGTCCATGCGTGCGGCATCTGCGGAAGCGACATCGTGGAATGGTACCGCCTCCCGAGGGCGCCGCTCGTGCAGGGTCATGAGATCGGCGCCGAGGTTGCGGCGGTGGGCTCCGCCGTCGAGAGGTTCAGGCCGGGGGCCAGGGTCTTCATCCCTCCCAAGATACCCTGCGGGTCATGCGTCTACTGCGCAAACGGGCACTTCCCTCAGTGCACGGAGATCAAGGAGCGGTTGCCCGGTGCCTTTGCCGAATACGTCCTCGTGCCGGAAATATTCGTTGAGAAGGGGACGTACCCTCTCCCGGACGGCATCAACTATGAACAGAGCACCTTCATAGAGCCCCTGGCGTGCGCTTGTCGGGCACAGCGGCTTGCGGGGGTGAAGGAAGGACGCACGATCCTCGTCATAGGCTGCGGAATGTCGGGACTTCTCCATGTGAAACTTGCCGCTGCCAGGGGATGCAGGGTCGTGGCCGTCGACGTCAACCCGATGAAGCTGGACTTTGCCGCCCGGGCCGGCGCGACGATGGTCGTCGACGGTTCCGAAGACGTCGCTGAGAGACTTATCGCCGGAAACGGAAGAAAGGCGGATATCGTGATCCTCTGCTCTTCGGCCCGTCAGGCCGTGGAGGCCGCCTGGCAATGTGTCGACAAGGGCGGCACCATCGTCCTGTTCGCCGTCCCCGGACCCGGGGACGAGGTTGTGGTGCCCGTCAACGACTTCTGGATGAAGGAGATCACCATCCTCACGTCCTACTACTGCGGCCCCCCCGACATCGTCGAGGCGATGGCCCTCATCGAGACGGGCGCGGTCACCGTACAAGACCTCATAACCCACCGCCTCCCCCTCGAAGACATAGTCGAGGGCTTCCGTCTCGTCTCCGACGGCCGCGAATCGATCAAGGTCATAATCAAGCCCTAAAGAAACGGTCCCAGGATAAAGAAGGTTCAAGGTTCAAGAGTTCAAGGGTTCAAGAGCATAAAGACAAAAATGCCTTGGTCCGTGACTGTGCGCTGAGCTGCCGCCCTCTTTCACTCTTGAACCTTGAACTGTTTTTGATCCCTTGAACCGTCTCCTATTCTTCCTTGAAGGTTATCCCCTCGAGGCGCGTCACCTGTTGGTCGGGGGGGATGTCCGGGAGGAAGCCGCTTAACGGTTTTTTGAGGGTAGGGTGGATGAGATCGGGGTCTATCTCTATCAAGGGGACTATGGCGAACCTTCTGCGGTGGAGTTCCCTGTGGGGGACGGTGAGGCAGTCGTCGTCGATGATGCCGTCGCCGTACATGAGAATGTCGAGGTCTATGACGCGCGGCCCGTTCTTCTCCTCCCGCAGGCGGCCCATCGAGGATTCAATGCTGTTAAGGAAGTCGAGGAGGTCGAAGGGGGTGCCCTGCCAGTCGATCTCCACGGCGCAGTTGATGTAATCGTCCTGTTTTATCTCCGAGACGGGCGACGTGGAATAGAAGGACGATATGGACTTGAGCCCCGCCCTCTCGTCGCTGGATATGCGTTTTATCGCCGTCTTGCAGTTTTCGAAGCTCTGGCCGATGTTGGAGCCGATGCCGATAAAGATCTTGCTGTCCACGCCGGTACCTCCATGCCCCCGCAGTTGATGCCAACGTGTAACGTTACTGACCCTTGCTGTCGGTGTCCTTGACCTCTTTTTTGAAATCCTTGATGCCCTTGCCCAGAGACGACATGATTGAAGGCAGCTTGCCGGCACCGAATATAAGGATCACGATGACCAGGATTATGATTATCTCGGGAACGCCCAGACCAAACATTACTAATGATATCACCGGAAAAGGGGAGGAGTCAATGTATTTTCACAAAGGATCGGACATGAAAATTCTTGATTATGTCCATGCCGTGGGTGTAAATAGAAGCGGGTGGATGCCATGAACGACACAGATTTCATCAGGGAACTGAACAGGATGCCGGTCAATGTCAAGGCGCGGGAGCTTCTGCAAATGGACGGCGAAGAAGCGCGGGATGAGAGCCTCCATTGTGTGCATGCCGCACTGCACGCGATTCTGAAGGGTGAGGTCGTCGTAGAGACGGACGTGGCGGAGACGGTCAATGCCATGATGACCTGGAGGCCGCCGAGGCTCGTCAATTTCCTGATGCTCATGAGCGGCGAGGACTACGACCCTCCCGGTTGGGAAACCGCCGCCGACCTCCGGGAATTCGCCGGGGTGGTCCTCGACGACATCGAGGTCAAGATTGTGACCCACTTCCCCTACTACCGCAGCCCGGAATCCTAGAAGACCGCTTGAACCGCTTGAGCAGCTCGAACCGCTTGAACGAAAAGAACAAGAGGCAGGGGGTTCTCGTCCCGGCTCCCGCCGGCGGAACGGGCCGTGCGATCACGCAAGGGCCTTGACGCTCAAGCGGTTCGAGCTGCTCAAGCGGTTCAAGCGGTCTGTTTGACCTTGAAAAGCGGAAATCCTCCGGGTATAATCAAATCATTCCAGGCTCAGTTCCGGTCCGGTTCCATATCGATTCCCGAGGGGTGACGAATGAAGATCAGGTTTCTCGGTGCTGCCAGAAAGGTTACGGGGTCGTGCTTCCATCTGTTGACGGATAGTACACAGGTTCTTGTGGATTGCGGTATGAACCAGGGCAGGAATTCCGATGCCTTGAACCGGGAGCCTTTCCGGTTTCATCCGGACCAGATCGATACGCTCCTTCTCACCCACGCGCACCTTGACCATTCGGGGCTGATACCGCGCCTTACGGCCGGAGGTTATGCAGGCAAGATACTGACCACGTCCGCCACGGCGGAACTGGCAGAGATCATCCTCCTCGATTCGGCGCATATCCAGGAAAAGGACGCCGAGTGGCAGACGAAGAAGGCGCAGAGAGCCGGCAAAGACCAGGTATTCGAGCCCCTTTATACAACTCAGGATGTAAAGGCCTGTCTTCCGTATTTTGACAAGAACGGCTATGATTCCCTGCACCAGCTTCCGGGCGGGCTGAGGTTCCGTTTCGTCGACGCGGGGCACATACTGGGATCGGCCAGCCTCGAGCTGTGGTTTCGTGACGGAAACCGGGACAAGAAGATCGTCTTCTCCGGGGATATTGGCAAGAGTGGGAACCCTATCATAAGAGACCCGCAGTACATCACGGAGGCCGATTATGTTGTGGTGGAGTCCACGTACGGGAACCGTTTCCACAAAGACCTGGAGGCGAGCATCAATGAACTGGAAGCGGTCGTCAAGGAGACTTTCAAGCGGGGAGGAAACGTGCTCCTGCCGTCCTTTGCCGTGGGCAGGACGCAGGACGTTCTCTATATCCTCAACAGACTGGTGAGGGAAAAGCGTCTCAGCGACATCAATGTATACGTGGATAGCCCTCTAGCCGATAAGGCCACGAAGATATACATGTCTCATCCGGAGTTCTTCGATGCCGAAACGTTGAACACCTTCACATTCAGAAGCTCGGCGGGGATGAGGATCCACTTCACCGCCACCATCGAAGAATCCCAGAAGATCAACCGGATCAAGTCCGGCGCCATCATTATTGCGGGCAGCGGGATGTGCGAGGGGGGCAGGATCCGCCATCACTTCAAGCACAACATCTGGAGGCGGGAGTGCAGCATCGTCTTCACCGGTTTCCAGGTGCCCGGGACGCTGGGCCGGTATATTGTCGACGGGGCGAAGAGGGCCTATATCCTCGGCGAGGAGATGGCCATACGGGCGAAGGTGCACACCATAGGCGGGTTTTCAGCCCATGCCGACCAGGGAGAGCTCCTCGAGTGGCTCGGCGCCTTCACGAGCAACCCCCGGGTCTTTATCGTCCATGGTGATGAACCTGTCGCCCTGGAGTTCGAAAGGGTCGTGAGGGAGAAACTGGGGCTCGCGACACATGTACCCCACCCGGGAGAGGAACTGGAGATCTGAGACCCGGACTGGTCCGGGAAGGCTGCAAGCTGTCAGAGGGAACGTGGAAGGACAGGCTTCTCTCTTCAACGAGACGGATTTTCTCAGCTACCGCGTCGTTCGCAGCAGGATGCGCAAACGAACGATGACGCTGAAGGTGGAGAGGGACGGCGCCGTCGTCATTCTTGTCCCCGAAAGGACGCCGGACGAGGAGATAAACCGGTTCTTCAGGTCGAAGATTCCCTGGATAGAGAAGAAACTCAAGGAATACAAGGAGATTACAGGCAGGGCCGGACCCAGGCGTTACGTGACGGGGGAGCGGTTTCTCTATCTGGGTGAAGAGTATCCCCTGGAGGTCATTGAAGGGAGGTCGGCAAGGCTCACCCTCTACTCAGGTACGTTCCGGCTGTGTAACGATCACAATGCCGACGGCCGCGAGATGTTCCGGGAATGGTACAGGCAGAGGGCGCGCCAGATCTTCCCTGAACGTGTCGGTTTCCATGCCGGGCGCCTCGACCTGACCTGGAAGGGCATACGGATAACGAGCGCCCGAACCCGTTACGGTTCCTGTTCCTCCGACAACAGGCTTTCCTTCAGTTTTCGTCTCGTCATGGCCCCCATTGATGTCATTGACTATATCGTGGTCCATGAACTCGCGCACACAAAGATCAAGAACCATTCGAAACGGTTCTGGGAATATATCGGGAAGGTGATGCCCGACTACAAGAGACGCAAGGAATGGCTAGCCAAAAAGGGATATCTGCTGGACATATAGCGATTCGGTGAGGAGATGCGATGAGAAGGATCATGATTCCGATAGTGGCAACTGTGTTCCTCTTTGTTTTTGGTGTCATGAACGTCCATGGCCAGACCCCGAAGAGCCAGTCCGTCGGGAAGCCGAAGAGCGGAAGGTCACAGATCGTGATCGAGTTTGTCTCCTTCCCCGAGCAGTATAAGAAGTACGAGGTCTACCCGTGGGAGATGCTCAAAGTGGACGATTTCCTGGAGGCCTACACGGCGATGACCCGGGAGGGTGAGTTCGAGGATTGGGTAAAGTCCCTCACGGGTACCGCCCAGGGCAAGAACCGTATGATACGGGTGTCCAGGGAGGGTTTCGTGCTTGTCGTGTGCTGCAAGCCTCACATGTGCGACACGAGCCAGATCATCGTTCTGTATGACCCGGTGAAGAAGAGGACGTTCAGCATGCTTGCCGTCGACGGCAAGTTTTCCTGGTTCGGGAAACCTCCCGAGCACATAAAGGACCTGCTCAATGTGCTCCTCGTGGAGGAGTTCAGGGCCATCTACAGGGGCCAGAACTGAGGCGCCATCCCTTACGCGTCCCTCCTTTATGGCCACCAGACACCGGAACACGGCAATGAAAACATTGAATAAGAAGGGTAAAGGAACATGAAAAACGGAGTTATTGTCGTTGGAGCGGGGCTAGCCGGGATGATGGCGGCCGTCGCGGCCTCGGATGAGGGTGCCGAGGTGACACTCGTCGACAGGGGCTCCATGGGGCTTGGAACGAACACGGCCATGTCGAACGCGGTCTTCGCGGGCGTTTCCGACTCGTACGGTGCACAGGAATACGTCCGGGAGACGATGGAGATAGGGCGATTCCTGAACAACAGGAAGAAGGTCAGGATCGCGGGGGAGATGAGCCGCGAGGTGGTTGCGTTACTGAAATCCTTCGGGGTCCCCGTTGGAGCCATGGGTACCTATTACCAGGTGAGATCGCCCGATCCCCGGGTCATCGCGGGAGTTACGCTGGTCAGAGGGGTGGCCGGGGCGATAAACTCCCGTCCGGGCATCCGGGTCGTTCGGGACCTCTATGTCACCGGTATCGTGAAGAAAGGCGGGGTGGCGGAAGGCATAGAAGGCATAGACGCCCGTGGCGGGAATATTGTTTGCCGTGCAGATGCCGTTGTCCTGGCAACGGGCGGCGCCGGTGCCATGTACCTCAGGAATGACAATCAGAAATACATCATGGGACAGGGATATTACCTTGCCGCGGCCGCCGGCCTTCCCCTCATCGATATGGAATTCGTACAGTTCTTTCCTGTTGTTGTCGCGACAGAGGGTCTGCCGGCCACCATCGTCTACCCGCCCATCCACGAGACCATAGAACTTGTCAACAGCGCCGGAGAGGACCTGGCTGTCAAGTACAACCTTGGCAGCCTGACCGATGCCGTCATGAAGAAGCGTGACGAGCTTTCCATTGAGCTTTACCGGGAAACCCGGAAGGGGACCGTGTTCCTCGATTGCCGAAGAGTGCCCGGGGAAGCGTGGAACGAGCACCCTTTGAGCCTCTTGAGGCTCATCAAGCACGATTTTGCGACGAAACCCCTCCCGGTTTCTCCGGCGGTGCATTTCATGATGGGAGGCGTGTTGACCGACGATACCTGTCAGTCTGGACTGCCCGGGCTCTTCGCCTGCGGAGAGGTGACGTGGGGTCTCCACGGTGCCAACAGGCGCGGCGGGAACGCCCTGATGGAGTGCGCTGTTTTCGGGACTCTGGCGGGACGCAACGCCGCGCATTTCAGCGAGGGGAGCCCGAGGGGGGTAAGAATGGAACCTCAGGAACTCCGGACTGCCGGGAGCGGGGCCCCGGGGGGTTCCCGAAAGTCCCTCGGCGACATAAAGGGAGAGATAAGGAAGATAGCCTGGGATAACGCGGGTGTGATACGCTCGGCGGAGGGATTGACGAAAGGCCTTGAGTCGGCCCGCGAGGTCCACCGGGAACTCAATGGGATCGTGCCGGGCACGAGGCGTGAGAGGTGCGCGAAGATGGACCTGACAGCGGCGGTGGTGACCCTCAAGGCAATCCTTGCTGCGAGCCTTGTGAGACAGGAGAGCCGCGGCAGCTTCTTCCGGGAGGACCATCCCCGCGAGGACGACGTGAACTGGAAGAAGAACTCTTCGCTGACCTATGACCCCGCGGAGGGGGACTTCGCCGTGACCCACGTCGCCGCAGGCTGAACACGGCACACTATGGCAAGGAGACTACCATGATCGAGCACACATTATACGGTTCACTGATGTCGGATGTCAGCGCCTTCACAAAGAGCAGGGTGATCCTCTCCGCCGTGGAGCTCGATATATTCACTCTTCTCGACGGGACGCCGGCGACCCCGGCCGCCCTGGCGAAGAGGGCGGGGTTTAACGCCCGGGCGCTCTCGCGTCTTCTCGATGCCCTTGTCTCCCTGGGTCTTCTTGCGAAGACAGACGGGTCCTACTCTCTGACAGAGAGCGGCACGCTCCTGTCCTCGCGTCATGCCGGGTCGATTCGTCCCATGGTGCTCCACATGAACAGGCTCTGGGACACCTGGGGAGACCTTTCGCGCATGGTGAGGAAAGGTCTCAAGGGAAAGCGCAGGCACGCAAACCGGATAGACCCCGAAACCCTGGCAGCCTTCATCGGCGCCATGGATGTCATAGGCAGGGACCTGTCCCTGGAGATAACGGAATCTTATGACTCCAACCGGTACAGGAGACTTCTCGATGTGGGAGGGGCGTCAGGGACCTACACGGCGGCCTTCCTGCGGAAGAACCCTCTCTTGAGGGCCACGATCTTCGACCTCGGGGCTGTCATACCCATGGCCCGGGAGAGGATAGCCTCGGAGGGCCTGTCGGAAAGAGTGGACCTCGTTCCCGGTGATTTCTACAAGGACGACCTGCCGGGGGAGCATGACCTTGTCCTTCTTTCGGCCATAATCCACCAGAACGATCCCGCGCAAAACGTCGCTCTCTACCGCAAGGCGTGGGCCGCCCTTATCCCCGGCGGGACAATACTCATCCGCGATCACATCATGGACGAGACCCGCACCGCTCCGTCGGCGGGAGCACTCTTCGCCATCAACATGCTCGTGAACACCCGGGGCGGCAGCACGTATACCTTCGAAGAGGTGAGGTCAGGACTGGCGGAGGCAGGCTTCGAGGGCATCAAGCTTCTGCGCACGGGCGACAGGATGGATTGCCTGGTGGAGGGGAGGAAACCGGCTCTGAGATGACGTTCTTGACGCAATCTGACCGAACCCCTCCCGGCTACTGCGCCTGACCCAGCTTTCTGGCCCACTTTGCCAGTTCAGTCAGAAGCTCCCGGATCAGCTGCTTTGTCCTGTCGTCTGTCAGATTGCCCGAGGCGTCGAATTTCTGTTCGGCGAAGGGGACCATTATCTCCGGCCTGTTGAGAACAAAACAATTGAGGAAGACGCATGTCTGGCGCAGGTGGTACTGTGCCCTCGCGGTCCCGAGCATACCGATGGACGCGCCCATGATCGCGACGGGTTTGCCCTCGAAAGGGTTCGTGCCGTACGGTCTCGACGCTGCGTCGAGGGCGTTCTTGAGAACGCCTGGAACGGAGTAGTTATACTCCGGTGTGGCTATCAGAACGGCATCGGCTGCCTTGACCTTTTCCTTCAGTTCCCTGACCTTCTCGTGGGGGTCGTTCTCCAGGTCCTGGTTGAAAGGAGGGATCCCCTCGATGTCAATGATCTCCAGTTCCACATCGGGGGGTGCAACCTCGACTGCGGCCCTGAGGAGCATCTTGTTAAAGGACCCTTTCCTTAAACTCCCCGCGAAACCAAGCACCTTCACCTTTCCACTTTGTCTGTCGGCCATTGGAACCTCCTTGGTTGGCTTCTGAGATGAAATCAAGTTAAGTCCTCCCGGTGATGGTGTCAACAACGGTGAGATAGACTGTTCCAGTTATTGACTCTGCGCCCGGATGGTTTTAAAATAGTGCATGTCAACAATCGATATTCGTGTCATTCCCGATCCTGTTCTCAGGAAGCTTGCAAAATCTGTCGAGAACATCACGGATACCATCGTAAAGCTCTCGACAGACATGATCGAGACGATGGTCCTTGCCCATGGTGCGGGGCTTGCGGCACCACAGGTGGGGCTCCCGCTCAGGCTCATAACCATCGACGCCTCACTGAACCCCGTGGAGAAGGAGCCCATCATACTCATCAATCCCGTTATCGTCGAGACCTACCTGGAGGAGAACGGCGAGGAAGGGTGCCTGAGCGTTCCCGGCTATTATGAGTACGTGAGAAGGGCGAAGAAGGTGCATGCCCGCGGTACGGACATCAAGGGCAATACGGTCGATTTCGAGTGTGACGGGCAGCTTGCCCGCGCAATCCAGCACGAGATCGATCATCTCAACGGTGTGCTCTTCATCGACCTCCTGAGTCCCATAAAGAAGAACATTTTCAAGAAAAAGTACACAGGCAAGAAGGCATGAGGATCGTATTTTTCGGGTCCTCCGCCTTTTCCGTACCATCTCTTCTGGGGATCCGGGATTCGGTGGTCGCCGTTGTGACCAGGAAGGCGCGCCCCAGAGGCAGGGGCTACCAGATCGACGACAACGAGGTCAAAAGCGCGGCTTTGAGCCTCGGTCTGCCCCTCATCGAGATAGACTCCTTCAGGGATGAAGAGGCGCGCTCCATAGCCGGCTATCACCCCGATCTGTACGTTGTCGTGTCCTTCGGGCTCATCGTGCCCAAATGGGCCCTCGATATCCCGTCGATCGCCCCCTTGAACATTCATCCGTCCCTCCTGCCGCGGTACCGCGGCCCGTCGCCGATGCAATGGGCGCTCCTCAATGGTGATGCAATCACGGGGGTCACTTTCATACGGATGAACGAGAAGATGGATGAGGGGGACATCATCGCTCAGGAAGAGGTGGCGATAGAGAAGGACGACGACTACATCACCCTGTCGAAGAGACTTTCGGAACAAGCGGCACAGATGTTGCAGAAGATTGTGGATGGTATCGGGAGGCACGGCATGATAGGAGGCAGGGTGCAGGACCAAACGACGGCCACCTACGCGCCTATCATCACGAAAGAGATGGGAAGGATAGACTGGACCCTTAGTGCCGCCCGGGTGGACTGCCTGGTGAAGGCTTTCGTGGCGTGGCCCACCGCTTTTACCTACCTCGATGGAAAGCTGCTCAAAATATACGCCTCCTCAGTCGATGAGAGTGTGGAGGCTGGAGCCTCCGCGGGTACCGTCACGGGCGTGACGAAGGCAGGGCTGGAAGTCGCTACCGGCAAGGGTTTGCTCATTGTCAAGGAGGTTCAGCTGGAGAACAAGAAACGCATGAAGGCATATGATTTTGCCAGAGGATACAGGAACTTACAAGACAAGGTGTTGAATTAGCTTGATGAATTGTGATTTTTTCGTTGACAGGAAAGGCATATTGCACATATCATCAAAGTAACGCCATAACAGAGAGGCTACGATAAGGGGACCATGAAACTATCTATCGCCGCGGCAGCACTTATTCTTCTTTTTGCTGGATGTGCAACGAACAACCAGGTATCGACGGGAGGCATCAGCGGCCACGGATCCCCCGTTGTCATGCAGGACCAGGCTCCTGCCGGGACTGCGTCCGCTCAGGGCGATTCTCACCGGGTTTCCGAAGCGGGGAGGGGTTCCGCCACACGGTCGATGAAAACAAAGGCGATCGTAGCCCACACGAGGCAGAAGCAGGATACCGAGCGGAAGACGAGGCCTCAACCATACTCACTGGAAATGAAGGTCGACGACGATGACGACATAACGACCCTGCTAAGCACGAACTACGACCGGAATTTTGACATCCCCATCGTGTTCAATGACGCGGTGAAGTACTACATCAAATGGTTCTCCGAGGACAAAAAGAAGGTATTCGCAAACTGGTTGAAGCGTTCCCGGCTCTATGTTCCCATCATCACCGAGATTCTCCGTGACAAGAACATGCCCGAGGATCTTGTGTATCTGGCCATGATAGAGAGCGGTTTCAACCCGAAGGCGTATTCGCACGCAAAAGCTTCGGGACCGTGGCAGTTCATTTACTCCACAGGTGGGCGTTATGGCCTTGAAGTCGACTACTGGGTGGACGAACGCCGGGATCCGGAGAAATCAACCGTTGCCGCCGCCAGGTACCTCAGGGACCTTTTTAACCAGTTCGGCTGCTGGTATCTTGCCGCCGCCGGCTACAATGCCGGCGAGGGGAGGATAGGGCGTCTGGTCCAAAGGCACAATACGAACGATTTCTGGGAGCTGTACAAGTACAACACGCTGCCGCGCGAAACACGGAATTATATCCCCCAGCTGATAGCGGCGGCCATTATTGCGAAGGACCCGGCGAAATTCGGTTTTGGCAGCATCACCTACGATCCTCCCGTCAGGTTCACGGAGGCGGAGGTTCCGGCGGCGACCCCGATCGCGGCTATTGCCAGGGCTTCAGACCGCGATATGGAAACCATCCGCATGTGCAATCCTGAGATCCTTCGGGGGATTACCCCTCCGGGGAAGAATGATTACATGGTGAAGCTGCCGTCGGACGTGGACAAACAGGTTTTCAACGAACGGCTGGAGGCCGAGCTCCAAAGGCTCCCCTCGGTGAGGAGCGTCGTCACGCATAAGGTACGGAAAAAGGACACCATGGCGGGGATCGTCAGGAAATACAATGTCAGTGAACGTGACCTTGTCCTTGTGAACAGTTCTGATGAAGTCCTCAAGATCAAGCCGGGAATGGTCATTGCCATACCAAGGTTCTCGGGTGAATCAGCGCGTTACACTGCGCTTGCGAAAGCCGTGACCCAGGATCCGCCGGCGGTCGAGAGGTCGAAGGCCAAGCGCAGGAGCGATGATGAAGGCCCCACCAGGGCCCTGTCGTCGAGGACCGTGGCGAAGAAGAATGAGCCGTCGGTGCGCTCCGAGAAGGAGATCAAAGACCGTCCCGTAAAGGCTTTCCATGTCGTTAAGAGGGGAGAGACCCTTTCTGAGATCAGCAACCGTTACGGGATCGATGAAGCAAGTTTGCGTTCGGCAAACAACCTCAAAGGCAATCGGGTATATCCCAACATGAAGATCCGCCTTGTGAGCCATGTCGAGCCGAAGAAGTCCCGCGCAGCCGCAAAGCCGACGAAAAAGATACTGTACCACACGGTGAAGAAGGGCGAAACGCTAGCGTCCATATCCCAAAAGTACGGCGTTGACGTCGACGACCTCAAGGCTGCCAACAACCTCAAGGGCAACAAGATCAACACAAGAACCAAGCTGAGGATAGTGAAGGAAAGCTAAACCGAAAGCGGCTTGAACCACTTGAACCGCTTGAACGTTCCGGCACCGACGACTGGATCCGGGATCCATAAGATGTTCCCATTCCCTCTCTCGCCTTGATTCAGTTCTCTTTGTCCATACTTCTGAACAATATGATCATGTACGGGAAGGAATGTTTCCAAACCCTCAGGCGACTCAAGCCATTCAAACGACTCAAGCCGTCTTTCAGACCTTAAGCACCAGGTTTATCATGTCGCCTCGGGAGAAGCCCATGGCGTGGAAGAACTGGAGAAGATCCCAATCGTTCCAGTTGACAAGGGTGTATATGGTATCGACCCCGTATTTCTGGAGGTTCTCGACGAGGCCTACGGCAAGGACCTTGGCGATACCTCTGTTCTGATAGTCGGGGTCTATGCCTATAGTGTCTATCCAGCCTATGTTATTGGGTACTTTGAATTCCCAGCCACTGACCTCGCCGAGAATGAACCCGGCTACCCTCCCATCGATCTCGGCCACGAGTGAGGCGTCGGGAGGCCTGTTTTCGGCCTGTTTTATGATCTTCGTGACCCAGTAATCCTTCCTGCTTTCGCCCAGAACCTTTGTATCGATCTCGACAATGGCGTCGAGATCCTCTTTAACCATCTGCCTGACGGCCAGTTTATCCAGAAAGTTGCTCATGCAGTTTTTACCTCGCTTGTACATTTTTTAACATAGTGGTCCCGGAAATTGCAAGAGAAAGATTGGTCGTCCATGCAGTGAAACGGGTAATGTTATCGAAAAGTTAGAATAGACGAACGAGGGATGGCACCATTTCGGGGTCAGGCCGTGAGTCGGTTTTCACGGGACCGGGCGGTCTTTCCGTGGGGCCGGCCCCTTCTGTCCCGGTTGGCTCTTGCCCTCGCTTTCTTCATCTCGGCCTTGCATCGCGGGCACAATACTCCCGCGCAGTCGTCATCGATTGTGAATATCTCTCCGCAGAGGTAGCACATTTCCTGGTTTCCCGTTCTTGTCGGGTAGTCCGGGTAGATACGGTGCAGGCATGTAGGCTTGGAGCATACAAACACCTTCACCGCGTTGGCTACATCGAAGTCCGCGTACATCCTGGAACCACAATGTGGGCAGGGTGTCGTCGATATGAAGGTCTCTGCCATGTGCCACCTCCCGTGTATCTGATGGAATTATCGGCACAAGACCGGAATGTCTTAGTAAAAACTGACCAGGATTACTTTCTGAACTCTTGACAGCCTGTTGACAAACTCGTTTCCAGGTCTGGTTTGTGTTTCGTCGTCATCCCTTCACAGCCTCAATCTGTCATTCCGGCGAAGGCCTTAAATTCAGGAAAAGCCCTGTTGAAGCAGAAAGCACCCAAAGGATGCTGCGGGGACAGTCATATAGGAGAGGTGTTGTGGGGTCTTTCACCGTTCAGTGATCATCTGTTGCCGGTCTTTCCTGGTTCCCGGCCTTCGCCGGGATGACGGGAAAGGAAAAATGACGTCGAAAAGGACTTTATGAACGATCTGTTGAACCTTTGAACTTTTGAGCGCTCCAGAATGGGCTACACGGGTCTCGTTCTGCGCCGGGCTATCTCCGCGAAAAGACTGTGAAGGACGGGGGTCTTTTCGAAGTCTTCCGTAGAGATCCGACGAACGGCGATGTCCGTCATAGCGACAACCGTTGCGCTTCGCCGGCGATCGTTGGTGAAATAGGCCATTTCCCCAAAGATGTCTCCGTCAGACAACCGGGCGACGGTTCTTCCGCCGGCGTCCTGAACCTGCACGTCTCCCCTGGCGAGATAATAGATGCCGTTGGGTTCGTCGCCTGCCCTCATGATGACTTCACCCTTCCTGAACCAGTGTATTCTGAAGAGGGCTTCCCAATCTGTGTTCTCGATCAGGGCGTGATAGAATTCCCGGTCGAAGGCCTTGATGAGCTGCTGCGAGAGAAGAAGGAGCCTGATCCCGATGGAGTGCCCCTGTTTCTCGTCTATCGCCATGCCCTGTTGTTCAAAGGTATCGACAGGATAGGGATTCTCGTGGATGTATTGCGATATGCGCAGCGTGGCCATATCAAGCTGACCCGTGGCCTCGCTGAATGCCATATCCGCCTGATGCAGCTTTTGTTCCGCGATCTGGAAGTTGGGGGTTATCGCCTTCTGCGTGTTTCCGATGAAGTGCTCGATCGCCTCGTTCTTCAAGGTGATGAAGGCGTGGAGAGCATCCTCGTTGACGTGTACCGGACACCTGTGTATCCCGGGTCTGTAAATGGAGTAGACGTGAATGGGATGCTCAAAGCTCTTCGGCGTTACCTTGCCTATTGCGACGATGTACCGCGCCAGATCGTGCTGAGCAAGCGCTATCTCGCGGTCCATGAGGATCGTTGTCCCGAAGTAGGCGCAGAGCTCCTCGAGCCTGTTGGCGGCCGCGAAGCAGTTGCCGAACCTGAGGGTGAGCGGACCGAATGGCGCCTCTATGATATCGCCGACGTAAATACCGATCCGGGTGAAGGGGATCTCTCCCGATTCGATGGCGTTGGCGATGGAGAGAGCTACCTTGAGCGCCCTCCTGGACTTCTCTTCCCTGCCTTCCTCTGCTTTCTGCTTGAAGATCGCTACCGAAGCGTCTCCGGCGCAAGGCTCGAACTCGTCAGCCCCCCCTTCGCCGTTCATGACAATGGTCTGGAGATAGCCGTGATAACCGATCATGTAATCCCTGATTTCCTCGGCGGTCATGTTCGATGTGAGTCTTGAGTATTGATGGATGTCTGTTATGAGTACAGCGACTTCATTTTCAGGACCGTTCGCCTTTTTCATCTTGATGGTGAGTCAATTATACGCAGGAATCCGGCGGGGAGTCAAGGACAGGCCAGATCCTCCATCCCGGACGAGGTTGGTCTCTTCCCTGATGATGTCAGAATGGAGGAGAATGACCAATTGACCAAATTCCAATGACCGGACAAGAAGACAATGACCAATAACCAAAAATTGACACAGGCGGTCCGTTCTGCCATTTTCTTTGTTCAACTGGTTATTGGTGAATTGGTCATTGTCATTTTCATTGGTTATTGGAATTTGGTCATTGGTCATTCTTGTTTCCCGGGATTGCTCCGCAGAGTCAACATGTCTGTTGCCATAGATCTGTTTTGGACAGATGTGACCCATGACCCATGACCTATCACCTATCTATCACCTGCCTTTGAACCAAAAAAAGCCCCGCGGATCGTTGGGATCCGTGGGGCTTGTAGGAAGCTTGCTCTGCAGGTGCTGTTACTTCGTTATAAAGACCTTGTGTTTTTCCAGTATCTGCTGGAACTCCTTGCTCTTTCTGAGGTTGCTGATATCGGGGTCCTTTCTCAGACTATCGTAATCGTTGAAGCCCTTTGACAGGGCAGCGTCAAGCTCGTCCAGACCGTAATCGGTATTTCCCATGAGGGAATGGACGGACGCAAGGTTGTAGCGGATAGTCGCGCTGTCCGGTTTGAGTTCCTTGGCCTTTTTCAGATCGTCGAGGGCCTTATTGTTCTTCTTCTGAAGCATGTAGGCCACCGCCCGGTTCGAATAGGCTTCGGCGTAATTGGGATCCTTGTTGATGGCGTTCGAGAATTCGGCGATGGCATTGTCAAGGTTTTCATTGAAGACACCCTTTGACGTCGCGTTCTTTGCGATGCTGACGTAGCTCATACCCTGCTTCAGATGTGCCTTTACCTCCTGGCTCGGTTCACCCGAGGCAGGCTTTGCGGCTTCGGCGGGAGCGGCGGGTTTCTCCGGGGCAGGCGGGGGCGCCGGCTGCTGCGGTTCGGCCTTTGGCTGCGGTTTGTTCCAGGGCAGCTTGTCACATCCCATCCCCATGAGTCCCACGGAAAAAAGGACAGCTATGGTGACGACTACAATCCATTTCCTCATCTATCGATCCTCCTCCTTATTTGATGTCAGGGCGTCTTCTTGATGCTCATGTTCCAGTTGCTGCTGGTAGCCATAGCCTGCGGCGTCTGGCTGATGTCCGCACCTTTTTCCTGCCTTACCCTCTGGGAGACAAGAGGCTTGGAATAGGTGAAGGCGTCTTTAACGGAACCATTGTATCTTTGCAGCCCGTCAACAAAGTAATAGGTGAAAACGGAGCTCTTGAGACTGTCCGATTCCCAGGATTTCTCGCCTGCGCTGCTCGCCGACAGGAGCACCTTGCCGTAGCCGTCCTGTTCGAGACCCTTGCCTGTTCCCGAGGACTTTCTTGGTGCGTCGTCGAGCACTATGTCTTTCGATCCGAAGAGTCGCTTCCCCTGATCCTTTGATATGCCATATCCTTCGTCATCATCGGCCCCGAGAGACTTGCCGCCGGGAGGCAGGAAGCCCGGTATGGACCTGTAGGCGCCGTTGCTGTAGCAGGTGTCGAGAATCATGACCAGCCGTTTTGACCGTAACCCCTCGACAAAATCCTTGAGCATGCTTTCCGTCACGGCCGTGTGCCAGACACGTTCGCGGGGTTTGACCTCGGTATCGTAAGTGACGATATGGACACCCCCGAATTTGTCGGGAGGGGTGCCGTGACTGCTCATGTAGATGACGACAAGGTCGTCGGGACCGGCAGCGTTCCGTATCGTGTTGAGGTACTTCATGATGTTGTCCCGCGTTGCTGTCTGGTCAGTGAGATAGTAAACGTTGTTTCGCGGGAATGCCGCCCCCTGGGGATTGACGAGGAAGCTGTAAAAGCTCGACGCGTCCCTTACGGTGTACTGCAGGGTCTGGATGCCGTACTTGAACTGGCCCACGCCGACAACGAGGGCGTACCGGTTCCGTACCGACCCGGGGGTGCCCTCGGACCCTCCTGTTTCCTTGAGGACGCGGGCGCGGCTGAAGAGGCCTCCGATCCTCTTTTCCCATTCCTTAACCTTTATGTTGTCCGGTGTCACCGGGGAGACCCATTTGACGCCGACAACGGTTTGGGCGAGGGAGAAGGCGAGGTCGACCTGTCTGTCGTCCTCATAGCCGCCTTTGAGCTGAACCCGTCCGTAGGCATCGAGTTCGGCATACCCGCTCACTATCCTGTTCTGTTTGAAGCTGTTGTTGATGCTGGCAAGATGCGCGTCTGTGACCGGCGTGGTGTTAGCAGAGACCACGCAGCTTCCCGCCAGGAGAAAAAGCAGGAAAAACGCGGCCGGTATGACTGAAGTACGCCGTTTCATGATATATCCTACCTCACGACGGACCTGCCCGCCGTTCTTTGAAGTATCGAGACCTCTTCAACGACGAGCACCGTCTCGGCGCGGTACCCGTAGATACTGTTGATATCGGGAACGAATGCCGACGCCTTCCGGACGTTGAGCTCGCGTTCCACCATATCGGACTTGCCTTCGGCGTTGACGACGAAAGCGATCTTGTACCGGCCTTCAGGCACGTCTTTGGGGATATCGAAGTTTCCGTCCGCCACCCGTGTTCCCGGAGCCGCTGTGACCTCCTGGTCCACCTGCCCCAGGTCGACGAATTCGTTCTTCGACGGGTCGAAGTACTTGACGATGCGCGTCTCCGTGACCTTTATCTCCTTGCGGTCCGGGGGTGCCATAACGTAGTAGGAGCCGTTCAGTTTCACGGAACCGCCCTGAGTAACGGACGCAGGAGTCGCGTTGAAGCTCTGGATCTTCACGAGCTCTCCCTGAGACTGGTTGTAGCCGATCTTCTGGGCTGTTTCCTGGTAACCCGCCGCGGCCTGGCTCTTCAGCGTCGAGTACAGGGAAAGACACTTGCCCCAGGCATAGGCGAAGCCGATGCCGCCGCCGATGGCGCCGCCGATGGCAGCTCCCTTCCAGTCGCCGCCGATGAGCCCGCCGATCAGCGCTCCACCTAAGGCGCCGCCGACGGTGTGAAGGGCGATACACTGGTTCCTCGCCCTGATACGGTCTTCTTCAGTATGGATATCATCGGGGTTGGGCAGCATGGATGCGCAGGAATAGAGGAAAAAAACCCCGACGAGCAGGATGGCAAAAAGTCTGACGCGTTCCCTTTTCATATATCCGGTTCTCCTTATCGGTGATTGAGTTTGATCTCGAGAGTGAGGATCTTGCCGTCCTCTATGTAAGACGCGGGCACGACGCCGTAGTTCTCGCCGCCGCGGGATTCAAGAACGATGTCCTTCTTTCCCTTCGGTTCGGGTTTCCAACCGTTCTTCGGAGAGATAACGGCGTAGCTTGTTCTGTTTCCGTCTTCCAGGGTGATGTCCTTGCCGCCCGTCAGGGATGCGGTCATGACACCCGGGGGCGGCGGCGGGGGTATGTTGGCAATGTCAGCCTGTCCCGGAGGCGGCGGAGGAGGCAGGGCCGCATCGGTTCCCCCCGGAGGAGGCGGAGCCGCCGGTGCCTGAGCCATTGTCTGTCCCTGTGACGGCATGCCCATGGGGTTCGGCTGGCCGGAGAGCATGACAAGGAGCTTTTCCGTGCCCGGTGCCCCGGAGAACCTGAAGTTGCCGGCCCTGGGTATCTCCATCATCATACCGGCCTCCACCTGTTCGCTGCACAGGACTGTCGTGTTCCCCGAGGTACCGATGTTCATGATCGTGAGGTAGCCGGGTTTATTGGTCCTGACAAGGAGCTTCAGCCGTTCGCCGGAACGGAATGTCCTTGACCGGGGTACGATATCGAACCTGCCGTCGTCACGAAGGAGGACAAGCTTGTAGGAAATTCCCACGTACTTCTCTTTGACAGGCGCGGCCGCCGTTTGCGTGGGGGTCTTCACGGCCGGTCCGGAAGACATCCTGACCGCAGGCCCTTCGCCGCTGTCAAAGATGGCCTTTGCGCCGGAAGGCTGGCTTTTTTGCGCAGAGACATCGCCGCCTGAGCAGATGATGGCGATGGCGACGAGAAAAACGACAAAAATCGACGGCAGTGTTTTCATGAGAACCTCCCTACTGTTAAGAAATATTGAATTCCCCTTGCTGGAGCATCATTCACTATGCAGTTGTCCCGGATCGGCGGTGCCTGACGTGCGGGTGGAATATCGGTGCGCCTTACCCATGGTGTACCACGTAGTATAACTGGAACCCGGAAATTTTGTCAACGAAAGACATGGAGACCTGCGGACGGTCCGCTGTCCGCAGGGGAGGGCTGCAGCGTCATGGTTTTGACACGTGAGGCCAGGCTTGTCTCCATGGACCGGTGGCGCGTTACGGTTCCATATTAATGTTGACAATGTAAGCCCGTCGCCGATATATTGCGTCAAAAGGCAAAGGGTATCCTCGCGGGGTATCCGCCGCTTTGCCTTTGGGCCAGACGAACCGGCCACGGATTCACCAGGCAGTCCACATTCCAGGAAGTCCCGAAGGGGGATCACATGCGCATTCCAAAGTCTCTGAAGATCAATCTCCTTGTCTGTGTGTTCCTTCTGCTGCCGATGCTTCTTCCTGCCGTCACCGTTGCGCCGTCCCTGCTTGTCAATGAGGCGATGGACGGCGTGCTTGTCGATATGGGCAATCCCTTCCTGAAGGTAGTCAAGCAGGGATCATGGATATCGGGAGAGAACTACCGCAATCCCCTCACGAATCTCCTTGACCCGTCGGATCACGACGCCAGGCTTTTCATATCGCTTGACGACGTGGGGCCGGAGCGGGCGCGGGAGGTCTGGAAGAACTTCCAGGGACGCCTCAGGAAGAAGATATTCGCCATGGCGAAGAGTGCGGGATACAGCACCGACCAGATACAGCTCCTCCTCAAGTCCGTCAATTTCTATCCCCCCGCACAGCTCCTGAAGGGGATAGAACAGAACGAACAGGCCATCGCCAAATTTCTGAAGATGGGCAACTACCCCAACCTCCTGGAAGTGGGGGAGGAGGCCGCCGAAGGGCTCTACACGACGTCCACCAAGTTCATCCGTCAGGGATACGAGACGGGGGCGAGGGTCCAGGTCGCGGAGCTTGTGGCAGACGAGGGTTCCGACACGTACCGCCTGGTCCACAAGGCCACCGCCGAGGCGGAGCACGTTGCCGAGAAGGTCGGCGAGGCCAATCTCAAGGGATATGTCCAGTCGGCGGAGTACAGCCTCAACGAGGCGCAGAAGGCCCTCAAGGAGGGCAAACTCGATACGGCGAAGAAGAACCTTTCCCGCGCGAAGGACCGCCTGAAGAGCGCCAGGAAGCTGGGCGGCGTGAGTGTCGAAGGCTCGGCCGTCAAGGAGCTTGATGTCCTGGAGGGCCAGATAGACGATGCAATACGACTTGCCTTCGAATCGGCGGACGACGCGAAGGCGATGCTTGCGAAGACAAGACAGTTCGCAAACAAGCTCGGCGGAGAGGTCATGAAGAAGACCAACGTCGAACTCGCCGCCCTGGACTTGATGGCGGTGAAGAACTCCGTGAAACAGCGGGCATTTCTGAAGGGAGTGCTCGAGGGTCAGGGCAAATGGGCCCCGTTAAGGGTGAAACTCGAAGAGGCCTCGGGAAGCGCGCTCACAACCTTGAAGAGCGGCGCACAGTGGGCCTACAAGAACTGGTTCATCTCTCTCATGGCCCTCTGGGAGTTGAAGGAATTCCCCGCCGCCATAGAAAAGGAAGGGGCGGCGAAGGCGAGCGCCCGGTTGGCGGTGACGATCGTCGGCCTCGTGAACCCCACCTTCGGCTACGCACAGCTCTTCAGCGTGATATTCATGACGACGGGAGAACTCCTCGTCGACTGGATCAGTTCCTACGGGTACGGGGCCGTTGTCGGCAGGCAGGACTGCATGGACCTCATCGCCGGCATGTATACGGTTCCCGGCAGGGAGCATAATATCGAGGAGAAGTCCTGCGAACAGATACAGGACGACAGACACCTTGCCTGCAGGATCTACGACTCCAAGGGGCTGAGGGGTAGCCTCGCGATGGGGCACAAGTTCAACCAGGAGTTGATACCGCCCTTTATGTTCCAGCTCCTCAACTGCCACGCGAAGGCGGCGTCCAAGCACTACGACGACTATGAATCGAGGCACGATGAAGGGGTTGAGCAGGCCCTGGTCAACAAGTGTCTCCAGCCGGTGCTGAAGACCTGGCTCGACAGCCGCCAGCTCATCGTGAGTGAAGCGGATGCTTTGCGGCAGACCTTGGAGGAGCAGTCCGTCAGGGTCACCGCAAGCCCGTCCCGGCTTAAGGAGAAAGGAACGGTGCGGCTCACCGTCGATGAGAGTGCCGCTGTCTCCGGTGTAAAGAGGGATATCGAGGAAAGGGCGAAGTGTCTCGGCGGCGTCCACGCAAAGCCGAAATCCGGCAGCGACTACATCTGGACCGCAAACGGCAGGACCTTCGCGAAGAATTACAACCGGGGCACGGCGGAACTTGCCCTGGAGGCACCGGGTACATATGAGGTGTGTGTCTCGGTCGATTACGCCTGGCGCGTGGATGGGTTGCCCATCGTCTCGACGGAGGACGGTCTTTCGGGCAAGGCAACACGGAAGGGTTGTGCGACGGTTGTTGTCGAACTGCCCCCCGAGGACAGGAAACCGGCGGACGTACGTAAACCCGAAACCCCTCCGCCCGTCGATCCCATCTCCAGCGTAAAGAAGGATCCGCCTGCGGATGTCAGGAAGGCGCCGCCCTCATGCACCTACGAATACTCCGCCTGGGGCGAATGCGACAGGACGACAAAGAAGCAGACACGGAGCGTTACGGCGAAGAAGCCTGACGGATGTGTGGAAAAGAGCAAACCGGCCCTCGAACAGGGCTGCACCCCGCCGCCGACCAAGGCCGAGCTGGACGCGAGGTACTACAATTGTCTCTGCCGCTGCTATAGCGGCTGGGCGGGGCATATCGGTGTGTGGTGGGACCCTGCGGGGAAATCCGTGCCGGAGTGCAAGAGCAGCGGTCCCTGTTTCGGCGGGGCCGGGGCCTTTGGCTGCACCCGGAGGCACGGCTTCGGCGCCCCCAATGATTGCGCCAAGGGTTGTTGGGAAGGGGCATACGGCAAGGGAACATACGACCCGAACAAAGCCGATCAAATGAGAAGGGAAGAGAACAAGAAGCACAAGAAGCCTCTCACGGTAAAGCTCAAGGCGTCCAAGAACCCCGCCGACTTCGGCGACATAGTAACGCTCAACGCCGAGGCGGCCGAAGGAACACCTGGGTACAAATACACCTGGGGCGGTTGTGCTGAGGACGCGAAAGACGCCCATGCGAAGGTCATGAACAGCATGGAATGCAAGCCCTGCACGGCGACCGTGACCGTAACGGACCAGGACGACGAATCCGCCTCGGATTCCGTCACGATCAAGTGCACGGCCCTCAAGGTGAAGCTCACAAAGGAAAGCCCGAAGGAGAACAGCGTCCCCGTGGGAGGCAAGGCCGCGTTCCTCGCGGAGGTCTTCTCCGGCGACAAACCGGCCTCGGGGTCCTTCACGTATACCTGGGAGCACAACCCCGACGCCCTCTTCGGCGACGCCAGGAACCCGAAATACGAGACGACCGGCGGTTCTCAGTCACGCAATTCGGCGTCCTTCGGGAAACCGGGGACGATTCCGGTGTGGGTCTCGGTGCAGCGCCAGGTGGACGGCCGCAAGATGACCATCGGGGAGTCGGAGCGGATCATGATTCAGGTGGTGAAACCGAAGATCACCCTCAAGGCCTCGCCTCAAGACCCACTTGTCGGTCAGGAGGTGAAGATCACCCTCACCGAGGAGCCGAAACTCGACGCCCAGACGGTCTCCTACTGGTGGGAGATAGCGGGCAGCGCGCAGAGTCCCGGCCCTGCAACCTCGGACCAGAAGACCTACACATACAAGCCGAAGGACGACAAACCGGTGACCGTTACGGTCCACGCGAAGGCGCGGGACGGCGGCGAGGAGATAGGTCTCGAGAAGATCACCGTGACGGCGAAGAAGCCGACCGTCACCGTGACGGGCCCGAAGATAGCGGGGCCGCCGCCCATGATCTGGAAAGAGGGCGTTGGTCTCGTTCCGGCGGACCGCCAGATAGCCGAACATCAGCGGGTGGAGTTCTCTGTAGCGGTAACCCCGGCAACGTCCCAGCAGTTGAGATACCAGTGGACCGTGGCACCCGCGGGATGCACCCTCTCGGCACCCTCTTCAAAGGATACGGGTGTGACATGCAGCAAGACCGGTTCCTACACGATGACCTGCGCCGTGAAAAGCGCCGATGGCGCGGACTTTGGCAGCGGTACGGGATCCTTGGGCGTGACAGTATCCATGTCGGATATCTCGGCGGGGAAGAAGAAGGATGAGGCAAAGAAGAAGCTCGATTCCGCGAAACAGCTCTGGTCTCAGAAGAAATACGACGAGGCGATCGCTGCGGCCGAGACTGCGGCTCAGGCAGACCAGAAACTTGCCCAACCGGTCCTTTCCCAGTTCTCACAGGAACTCAAGAAGATGGGATGGGATGCCGTCAACAAGGCGGACCTCCCGGAGGCGGTCAAGCGCCTCACGCAGGCGGTGAAGCTCAATCCCGCCGACGCAGACGCGAAGAAAAAGCTGGAGGATGCGAAGAAATACGCCTCCGTATGGCCGCGCGTCGAGGCGAAGGCGAAGGAGTTCGATACCTTCATCGCTCAGAAGAAGGTGTGGTCGGCGCAGAAGGCGATGCTCGAGATGCAGGATATCCTGCGCGGCCAGTCGGGCGGACAGGCCTCGACGAACCCCCTGTGGGCGCGGGTGATGGCGGATTTCAATAAGGGCGTTGCCTGGTACAACGATTTCTCGCAGAAGAGCAACGCCGAGTGGACGAGGCTCTTCAAGGCGGAGGATTGGGAGAAGGCGGAGGCCCACATCAAGCAGGTCCTGACCCAGGAGCTCAGTCCCGCGGATAAGAAACACTATGAGGCGGCACTTCAGACGACGAACACCATGCTTGCGAAGAGGAAGGAGTCCCTGAAGTATTACGAAACGGCGAAGGCGAATTTCGCTAAGGGCCAGCCGGCCGATGCCAACGGGCTCGCGTCGGTGGCGAAGGAACTCAGGAACAAGGCTGCCCAGTTCAAGGAAGGCGACGCGCGGCGCACGCAGTTCACCGAGCTGGCTTCCGCGATGGAGAAGAAACAGGAGGACCAGAGAAGATGCGAGGCGAAATGGGCCGAGGGCCAGGCGCTGTACAACGCGGGGAAGCACCCCGAGGCTCTGGCGAAGTTCAAAGAGAACGTTGCCTGCGCACCGGGCAACGCTCAGCGCGAGGGCTACATACGACAGCTCGATGAGGCGCTCAGGAAGCAGGCGGCGGCGAAACAGGCCTGCCTTGCCGTAAGACAGCAGGGAGATGCCCTCGTCCAGCAGAAGAGATATGCCGACGCGATAGCGAGGTACCGCGAGAGCTTAAAATGCAACCCCGACGCTCAGCTTGAGGCCTATATCCGCCAGCTTGAAGGAGAGGTGAAGAAGCAGGCGGACGCCCAGGCGGTTGCCGCCCGGGCGAACCAGCTCCGTGCCGAAGGAACGCAGCTCCAGAACCAGAAACGTTACGCGGAGGCCATCGCCAAATACCGTGAGAGCCTGCGTTACGTGCCCGACAAGGCCCTGGAGCAGCATATCGCCCAGATGGAGGCACAGCTCAAGACGCAGAATGACCAGCACGCCCGTGAGGCCCGGGCCAAAACGCTGCGCGACGAGGGTGCCCGGCTCCAGAACCAGAAACGCTACCCCGAGGCCATCGCCAAATACCGTGAGAGCTTGAGATACGTCGCGGACCCGCAGCTCGATGCCCATATTCGCAAGCTCGAAGCCAGCCTTGCGGTGAAACCGACGACACCGGCGCCGCCGACCGCCACAAGCACGAGCCCCGCGGCAGGTTCCTGGACGGGCGCCTGGAAAAGCAACGCCGGAAAGGAAGGTGAGGTGGTCAGCTTCAACATCACAGCGAGCGGCGGCCGCATGACCGGCACCTTCTCCGTTACGATCCCGTACAAGACATCCTCGGGTGCGCAAAAGACGGATACCCTCAGCGGCCCCATGGATGGGACGATCACCGGCAACAGGGTGAAGGGGACCTTCCGCGAAGCGGGTGACCCGAAATCTGCAGGCACCTTCGAAGCCGTCATGGCGGCAAACGGCAACCAGTTCAGCTGCACCGTGCGCGGCAACGACAGCGGCGAAAGCAGGACCTACACGGTGAGCCGGGTGCGGTGATGGCATGGAACCGGGCGGGATATGTGCTTGCCCCGCTTGCCGCGGTCCTCATCGTCTATCTCAACTCCTTCCTGGGGGTGTTCCAGCTCGATGACTATAACGTCATCGTCTATAACCCTTCGGTTGAGTCCTGGTCCGCCTTCCGGCAGGACGTCTTCCACGGAATACGCCCCCTGCTCAAGTTCACCTACGCACTGTGCCAGGCCTCGCAGACGGGCGTCTTCGGCTTCCACGCCTTCAACCTTGGCGTGCATCTCGTCAACGTCTTTCTCATCTTCAGCCTGGCCGTCAATTTCCTGAGGGGCAGGCCCGGGACCGTGTCCGAAGGGGTACTCTACCCGGTGGCCGCCCTCACTGCCCTTCTCTTCGGGCTCCATCCTATCCAGACGGAGGCGGTGACGTACATAACAGGGCGCAGCGCCTCGCTCATGACGATGTTCTACCTGGGAAGTCTCGCCCTGTACGTGAAGGGCAGCCGGGAGAGGAAGACGGTCCTGCTTTACGTGCTGTCGCCCCTGATGTTCCTTTTTGCCGTCGCGACGAAGGAAACGGGGATCACCCTGCCTCTTGCCATCGTTCTCTGGGAGGTTTCAGCGGGGGAGGGCAGGGGTGCCGGGGCGACCCTCAAACGCCAGTCGGTACACTGGGCGGTTTTCGCCGCTCTGGTGGCAGCGGTGCTCGCGCACCCGCGATACCGGGCCTTTCTTCTCTACAGTCTCGACCTGAGGGGGTTCCAGGCGAACCTGCTCGGCCAGATCACAGGGGTGGGTGATCTGCTCTCGCACGTTATCATGCCGGGACGGCTGAACATCGACCCGGGCTGGACGCCCGGCGCCGTCTGGTTTTCTCCGCAGTCAGTAACTCTCTTGTGTTTGGCGGTGCTCGGGCTCACGGGCCTCTGGAAGAGGATCTCCTGGCTATCCTTCGGGATAGGCTGGTTCTTCCTCCACACGATGGTCGTCAACCTTGTCGTGCCGCGCATCGACAGCGTCAGCGACCGCCATTTCTATCAGGCAGGCTGGGGGATCTTCCTCGCGGCGGCGGTCGCGATGACCTGGGTTGTGTGCCGCTTGAGGGGAGGTGCACGAGCCTTCGGGTTCCTTACGCTGTGCCTCGCCATCGTGCTCGGAGGCTATACGATTGCCCGCAACCGCGTGTATTACAGCGAGATCGCCCTGTGGGAGGACACGGTCGTGAAGTCGCCGCAGAACCCCCGGGCCTTCAACAACCTCGGCTATGCCTATTTCCTGGAGGGTCGCAAGGAAGAGGCGCGCAATGCCTACCGCCGTGCCCTTCAGATCGACCCGACCTTCGAGTACGCCCGCAACAACCTCAAAATGCTCGACGGTGAGTGACTCGTGATTGCAGGGTTACCACCACCGGCTTTCCTTACCGTTCTTCTCCATAACGGGCCAGTTGTTCCGGTGTCAGCGCCTCGGCAAGTTGTTTCCATACGGAACGTCGCACCTCTTCAAGGTCCGAGTTGACGGCAAAGAGGTCGGGGTTCTCCGCCTTCTCATACCTGGTGATTATGAAACCCTGCCTGTTTTTCTGGTCCGCGAGGATGGTGGCCACCCGCGCGTGTTGAGCGGTATCGAGACCGAGCCGGTCCTTCAGAGCGTCGGCATCGGGAATTCCCCTCTGGGCAGCACGCAGGGACCTGAAATACAGCGCATTGTACCGCTGGGAGAACCTCTCGTGTCGCGCCCGAAGTTTTGCCTTCTGTTCCTCGTTGAGCCTCTCTTTTATGGCTTCGAAACCCTGGTCGTATATCTTCTTGAGCTCCGGCTGGTAAGACACCTTGACCGCGGTAGCCTTCCCGTCGGTCTTCAGGACCACCTTTTCTATCTCGGCCCGTTGCACGGCATCCAGCTTCAGGTCCTTCGTGAGCCTCCCCATGATCTGCGTTACCCTCTCCTCGGAGGTCCGGGATCGCGTAGCATGAGATCCTTCCGTTTGGTGCCTGAGATATATCCGGGTTCCCAACGCGCCGGCAAAGACCCCCACCAGAAGGACCAACGCCAGGGTGATGACGATCTTTATCTTGTTCATGTCAGGCCTCCTGTCAACTGTTGTAGGGGTCCAGAAGGACCGTCTCGACGGTGTCGTTGGTGATGATCTGCGCAAGATCCTGCTCTGCCGCCGTGTCATAGCGGAACACGGCCACCGCAAGGAAGATGATGATGGCGCATGCCACGGGGCAGACCCGCCAGAAGAGATTTCCGAACAGGTCCGTCAAGGAAGCCCCCCCAACCTGGTCGGGCAGGTTCCTCACGCCCCTGATGACCTGTGACTCCCATTCCTCGCCCGGCTCCGGCCCGCCCCGGCTCCGGTACGCGGCCGCGAGGGCTGCCTCCAGCCTTTCTCTTTCATCTTTCGGGGATCCCATTTCGTGCCTCCTTCATTTCCCCCCGGCGTCCTTGAGGAGCTTATGCAGCTTCCTCCGCGACCGGAAGGAACGTATCTTCACGTTTGCCGTGCTCCATCCGAGGAGATCGGCGACCTCGCGCACGGCCAGGCCCTCCAGGTAGACAAGCTCGAGCACCATCCTGTCCTCCGGTGAGAGCCTGGCCAACGCCCAGTCGAGCACTTCCCGTGCCTCCACCTCCCTGCCGATGTCGTCGATGGAGCCTCCCGACGGATCGGCAGCGGCCTGATCGAGCCATTCCCGCTGTCCGTCACCGAGGGAGCTCATGGCAACCTCTTTCGACCTGTACGCGCGTCTCCAGTAGTCGTAGCAGGTCCGCGTCGCTATCGCCGCCATCCAGTGCCTGAACCCCCCGGACCCGGTGAACTTTGCCAGGGACTCATAGACGCGAATGAAGGCGTCGTGCGCCACCTCCTCGGCATCTTCGTAGGGGACGTGGCGACTGACTATCTTGAGGACGTACATCTTGTACTTCCTGAGGAGAAAGGCGAAGGCGTCGCGGTCACCATTCAGGATTCGGGCTATATGCGCGGCGTCGGAGGACTGGCTTTCATCCTCTTCAATCCGGTCAATCACGGTGGATACCCATACAGGTCTGTTATAACAAAGCTGACCCGCCGGGGCAAGCTCGATCTCGGACAGGCATCCATCTTCCCGCCCCATCGCTCCCACCTGAAACTTAAAGTAGTATCCCGTTTCCATCCCTGTCATCCCAACGAAGGCCCTTGGGCTCTGTCTTTCTCTTGAAACGGTTCAAGCGGTTTAAGCGGCTCAAGCCGTCTTCCCCCTTCTCTCCACAGGCAGGTTCCCACCCGCCGCCTTTCCCCATAAGTCGCACGCGGCAGCAAAAAGGTTACAAGATACAATGTAATGGGTCATAGGCGATGGGTTAATGGGGAACAACAGCTCCAACAGCTCCAACAGCTCCAACGGCTCTAACGGTTCAAGCGGTTCAAGCGGTTCAAGTGGTTCAAGCGGTTCAAGCGGTTCAAGCGGTTCAAGCCGTCTTCACCTTTTTTGTAACCTATCCTTCCCGCCCGACGACTCCATAGTCATGATCAAAGAACTGACATCGCAGACCAATAATTCATGTACTAAGGAGCCATCCATGGAAGAGACTCGCGACGATACGTCACATATAATGAAGATACTCCGGTCGGTGGGGCCGGGAAAGGGGCTGAAGAGGAGAACCGTATGGCTCGCCTCGGCCGCAGCCGCGATCCTTCTCGCGGGTGCGGTAGTCCTTTACGCGTCGACGGGCAGGTCACAAGCCCGGTACAAGACCGCGGAGGTGAAAAAGGGCGACCTCACGGTGACCGTCACCGCCACGGGTACGCTCCAGCCGGTAGAACAGGTCGAGGTCGGCACCGAGGTCTCGGGGACTATCAAGTCCGTCGCCGTGGACTACAATGACGTAGTAAAAGAGGGGCAGGTCCTTGCGAAACTGGATACGACCAAGCTCGAAGCCCAGGTCCTGCAGTCGGAAGCGAGCCTGAGCTATGCCAAAGCGAAGCTCCTTGAGGCGCAGGCCACCGTGGCTGAGACGCAGAGCAAGCTGAACCGCTTCAAGGAAAGTCTCGAACTCAGCGGGGGGAAGGTACCTTCGCAGGCGGAATACGACGCCGCGGACGCTGCTCTGAAACGGGCAAAGGCCCAGGAGGGGACGGCCCGGGCCGAGATCGCGAGGGCGGACGCGACGCTCAAGGCCAACCGGTCCGACCTCAACAAGGCGACGATACGTTCTCCCATCCACGGTATCGTCCTCGAGCGGAAGGTGGACCCGGGCCAGACCGTGGCCGCGTCGCTTCAGACGCCGGTGCTCTTCAAGATAGCCAAGGACCTGACACACATGGAACTGCGCATCGGGGTCGATGAGGCCGACGTGGGGCAGGTCAAGGAAGACCAGGGTGCGGTATTCACCGTTGACGCCTTCCCTGAGAAGAGATTCCCCGCCCGCGTCAGGGAGGCCCGTTTCGCCGCGAAGACGGAGAACAACGTGGTTACCTATGAGACGGTTCTCGATGTCGACAATTCCGCCATGGCGCTTCGCCCGGGCATGACGGCGACGGCTTTTATCGTGGTGAACAGGGTCTCCGACGCCCTTCTGGTACCCAATACGGCCCTGAGGTTCACGCCGGCCCAGGACAAGACGCAGAAGGAGGGCTCCGGAGGTAGCAAGCTCCTGACCAGTCTCCTCAGCAGGAGGCTTCCGGGAACGGACAATCGCCAGGCGCCCAAACAGGGCAGCAGCAATGCGGTGTGGAAGGTCGAAGGCGAAAAGATCGTCCGCGTGAAGGTAAAACCGGGCGCGACGGACGGGGTGATGACGCAGATCCTCGAAGGAGACCTGGCCCCGGGGGCGATCGTGGCAACGGACATCGTGAGGGCAAAGAAATGAAGGAAGAAGACTATCAGATAGAACAACAGGAACCGGGATCACCGCTCATCGAGCTTGAGGGGATAACGAAGGTATACGGTAAGGGACAGGCTGAGCTGCATGCCCTGAGAGGGATAGACCTCTCAGTCTATGAAGGCGATTTCGTGGCCGTCATGGGTCCGAGCGGATGCGGGAAGTCGACATGCATGAACGTGCTCGGCTGTCTCGACACACCAACCTCGGGACGCTATCTCTTCAGAGGGGTCGACATAGCCGGGCTGACGCGCAACCAGAGGGCGCTCTTGAGGCGCCACTACCTCGGCTTTGTCTTCCAGGGGTTCAACCTGCTCAGCCGGACATCGGCCCTGGAGAACGTCGAGCTGCCCCTTCTGTACAGGGGTATCCACCACACCCGCAGGCGCGACGCCGCCCGCGAGGCCCTCGATGCCGTGGGTCTTTCGGGGTGGGAGCACCACACGCCGGCGGAGCTCTCCGGAGGGCAGCAGCAGCGCGTGGCCATAGCGCGGGCGATCGCGACATCGCCTGCCGTTCTCCTCGCGGACGAGCCGACGGGTAACCTCGATTCCATCCGAAGCAAGGAGATTATGGAGCTTCTTTCATCCCTCAACACAGACAGGGGCATCACCGTGATGATGGTGACCCACGAGCCGGACATGGCCGAGTACGCGAGCCGCACGGTGAGGTTCCGCGACGGGCTCATCGCGTCCGACAGCCGCGGCAGCGAGGTGACACAATGATCTGGAATGCCTTTCTTCTGGCCTTACGGGCCATCCGGCGCAACAAGATGCGTTCCTTCCTGACCATCCTCGGCATCGTCATCGGCGTCGCCGCGGTCATCACCCTCGTGACGGTGGGAGGCGGGGCGACGGCAAAGGTGACCGAGGACATCGCCAAGCTGGGAAGCAACCTCCTCATGGTGACGCCCGGCCAGATGCGGGGCGGGGGAGGCTTTTCAGGAGCCGCGAAATCCTTCGAGATCGATGATGCGAAGGCCATCGCCCGTGACGTGAACTCCCTCTCCGCAGTCGCCCCCACGTCATCTTCGTCGGCCATGACCGTCTTCGGTGCCAGGAACTGGTCGACCCTCATTACCGGCGCCGACGCGGCGTTTTTCAAGGTGAAGGAATGGATGGTGGAAGACGGCAGGGAGTTTACGGAGCAGGAGGCCCGCTCGGGGACCGCCGTGTGCATCCTGGGCGCCACCGTCAGGAAGGAACTCTTCGGGGAGCAGACGCCGCTGCAGCACAGGATCCGCATAAAGGGTGTTTCCTTCGAGGTCGTCGGCGTGCTCGCCGCCAAGGGCCAGTCGACGACGGGACGCGACCAGGACGACCTGATCGTCATGCCCCTTCGCGCCTTCCAGCGGCGCATCTCGGGGAACGAGAACATCAGTCTCATCCAGGTTTCGGTGGAAGACGGCGCGTCGACGGAGAAGGCCCAGGAGGATATAGAGAGCCTGCTGAGGGAACGGCGGCGCATCTCGACCTTGAAGCCCAACGATTTCCAGATCAGGGACATGAAGGAGCTTGCCAGTACGATGCTTGCCACCACAGAGCTTCTCACCACTCTTCTCGGGGCGGTGGCGGCCGTCAGCCTCCTTGTGGGTGGCATCGGGATCATGAACATCATGCTCGTCTCCGTGACGGAGCGGACCCGTGAGATCGGGACGCGGCTTGCCATCGGCGCGCTTGAGCGCGAGGTTCTCCTCCAGTTCCTCGTCGAGGCAATGGTCCTCTCGGCGTTCGGGGGTCTCTTCGGCATTGTTCTCGCCCTCGTGTCTTCGGCGTTTCTTGCCCGCCTTCTGGAGGTCCCCTTCGTCGTCAACTGGGGGATCGTTTTCATCGCATTCGTCTTTTCGGCGGCGGTGGGCCTCATATTCGGCTACTTCCCCGCCCGGAAGGCGGCGGGTCTCGACCCGATAGAGGCCTTGAGGCACGAATAGGAGAGAGACATGGCAAGATCGATCAAGGAGACACAGACCATGAACGTGACAGGAAAGATCATGAGATACGCGGCGGTTCTTGTTGCCGTCATCATTCTGACAGGATGCGTGACGGTTGGGCCTGACTATGTCAAGCCCGACACGAAGGTGCCGGAGAAATGGAACTCCTCTCAGCCGGCAGAGGTCGGCAAGGCCGACGCCTCCAGGGATTCCCTGGCGTCCTGGTGGGCGAACCTCGAAGATCCCGTGCTGGTGGCGCTCATTGACACCGCCTTCAAAAACAACAAGGACCTGAAGCAGGCGGCGTCGAAGATACGCGAGGCGAGGGCCCAGCGGGGGGTCACGGAGGCGAGGCTGTGGCCGTCCGTCGATGCTTCGGGTTCCTACACGCGCACCCGGACGGAGAACAATTCCGAGACGGGCACGTCGAGGGAGCTCTTTGTCGCCGGCCTCGACGCCGGGTGGGAGATCGATCTCTTTGGCGGTTTAAGAAGGGCCACCGAGGCGTCGCAGGCCTCCTACGAGGCGTCGCAGGAGGACTACCTGTCCGTGTACGTGAGCCTTGCCGCGGAGGTTGCCCTCAACTACCTCGACGTCCGGACCCTGCAGGAGAGGCTGACCATCACGGAGGAAAACCTGCGGCTTCAGACCGAGACATGGGAACTCACGACCTATCGCCAGAAGGCGGGCCTTGTGACCCAATTCGATGTGGACCGGGCGAAGACGAACATGGAAGAGACGCGCGCGTCCATCCCGACACTTGCAACCCGCCTTGCCGCTGCGAAGAACAGGCTCTCCACCCTCATGGGGGAGTATCCCGGTTATGTCGATGCGACGCTTGCCGAGCCCAAAGACCTTCCGCTTGCACCCGCTGAGATCGCCCTCGGGGTCCCCGCGGAGGCGCTGCGCCGCCGCCCGGACGTGCGCGGGGCCGAGAGGGAGCTGGCCGCCCAGACGGCAAAAGTAGGCGTCGCCACGGCCGAACTCTATCCCAAACTCAGCCTCATGGGTTCCATAGGCATCGACGCCACCAGCTTCGCGGGCCTCTTATCGGCAAATAGCCGCGGCTCTGGCATCGGACCCCGGCTCAGCTGGAACATCTTCAACGCCGGCGCCGTGCGGAGCAATATCGAGATCCAGAGCGCCCGACAGGAACAGGCCCTGCTGGAGTACGAGAAGACGATTCTCACGGCCCTCGAGGAGGCGGAGAACGCCATAACCGCCTATGTCAACGAACAGAAGCGTGCCCGTTCCCTGAACGACGCCATGACCTCCGCCACGGATTCCACCAGGCTTGCCCTCATCCAGTACAACTCGGGCCTCATCGACTTCCAGGCAGTCCTCGACGCCCAGAGAACATACCTGTCGGTCCGGGACAACCTGGCAACAAGCAAAGGCACCGTGGTGGCGAACCTCGTAAGGCTCTACAAAGCCCTCGGCGGCGGCTGGACCCCGGAAACACCCCAACCCGAAGCCGCGCAGACGACGAAAACAGAGGGATGAGCTTGAACCGCTTGAACCGCTTGAACCGCTTGGGCGGCTTTAACGTAAAAGACCAAGCAAGACGGAATACTGCTGCTCGTGCCTTTACCCGGATGCCATACGATAGTGCCACTCCGGCGGAGACAGAGAGGCATGTCTTTAGTCTCTCGCGTTCAAGCAGCTCAAGCGGTTGCTATGATAAAAGTCAACAGTTAATGTCTACCAGCTCTCTTTTTCTTTCACCTCACATGTCTCTCGCACGAGGCCGATGACAGCTCCACACTGTCGGCGGCCGAAGTGCCCTTCC